>Ga0123357_10005158_pt1 | contig 15582 bp, 10 predicted proteins | sample TergutEmb28metaG_FD_89873 | JGI IMG/M metagenome (GOLD analysis project Ga0123357, IMG submission 89873) | Embiratermes neotenicus P4 segment gut microbial communities from Petit-Saut dam, French Guiana - Emb289 P4 | ecosystem: Host-associated > Arthropoda: Insects > Digestive system > Gut ... | reverse complement strand
GTTCAGGGGCGGGTTATCCTGGGTTGCCGCTTGCTGTGATGACGCAACGCAGAACAACGCTTCTTGATGCGCGCGCGAAGAAAACCAAGGTGCTGCAGGAGTTTCTTTCATGCTACCCGGAGCTTTTCTTTTGTGAAGCAAAGGCGGGACGTGCGGAGGAGTTCGCCCGCGGACATCGTGAGGAGTATGCTGCGGTGGTGGCTCGCGCGCTTGCTCCGCTCCCTTCGCTTATTGAATTGGCTAGTCCGCTGCTACTAAGAGGCGGCCATTTTATCGCATTGAAAGGGCAAGTATCGACCGATGAAGTCGCGCGGGCGAATTGTTTGGCCAAAGCCACCGGATTGGCCTTATTGGGCCGACGGGCGTATTCATTGCCAAGCGGAGAATATCGTGAAGTCCTTATTTATGCGAAAATGAATTCAGCGCAGTTTGAGTTGCCGCGGCGGGCAGGATATGCTCAACGCAAACCTTTGGCATAAACGACGGAAGCAGGTTGCCAAAACCTTACGTTTCGAGTATTTTTGGCACTGCATTCAGGGAAAGGAGCGGTTTTGTACGATTTCATGATGAATTCCTTCAGTGGTGGCCGGAATGGCCGGGTTCTTGCCATCGTTAACCAGAAGGGGGGCGTAGGGAAAAGCACGACAGCGGTTAATCTTACTGCGGCGCTGGGCTTGTTAGGCAAGAAGGTTCTTCTTATCGATCTTGATCCTCAAGGGAACGCAACTTCTGGTTTTGCTCTCACTAAGCAGCGCACGCGTTGTGTTTATAACGCGCTTACTGAAGAAGTTCCCTTGCGCGATTTGGTTGAGCATGTTCCGGAAAGTCGAGTTGACGTGGTGCCGGCGACGATCCAGTTAGCGGGCGCTGAAGTTGAATTGGTGTCTGCATTGAGCCGAGAAACACGGCTGAAAGAACTTATTGTTCCCATTAAGAACAGCTATGACTATATTCTTGTTGACTGCGCTCCTTCTTTGGGGATTCTTACCGTCAATGCGTTGACTGCAGCTGATGGGCTTATTATTCCCGTACAATGCGAATATTATGCGTTAGAAGGGCTTTCTAAACTTCTTGATAGCGAGCGCCTGGTGAAAACTCACCTGAATCCTGACCTGGAAGTGTTCGGTGTGGTGATGACCATGTACAGCACGCGCACCAAACTTGCCCAGCAGGTAGTTGATGAAACACGCAAGTTCTTTGGGGACACGGTATTTGATACGGTTATCCCCCGTACCGTTCGTTTGTCTGAAGCGCCTGGCTTTGGGCAGACAATCTTTCAGTATGATCCCGACGGAAAAGGCGCGCAGTCGTACTTCGCGCTTGCAAAGGAAGTGATCAATCGTGGCTAACAGTGGTCTTGGACGTGGCCTGGCGAGCCTTATTCCCAGCGCGTCAGCCGAATCCGGTTCCGGCGATGCCGCTCTTAACGAATTGCCGATCAATCTTATTGAACCGAACCCCGAACAACCCCGCACCGAGATCGATGAGGAGAGCATCGCAGAGCTGAGCGCCTCGATCGCAATCCACGGGCTTCTGCAACCCCTGTTGGTGCGTCCCCATGGCGATAAGTATGAGATAGTTGCAGGCGAACGTCGGTGGCGTGCTTCGCGCTTAGCTGGACTCGAAAAGATTCCTGTTCGGATCGTCAATCTTGATGACACCGGCAGCTTGGAGATCGCGCTTATCGAGAACCTGCAGCGTGAGGACCTTAATCCCTTGGAAGCAGCATACGGTTACAAGCGGCTGCTTAACGAGTATGGCTTGACTCAGGAAAAGCTTGCAGAGCGCTTGTCGAAGTCACGGGTTTCGATCACAAACGCACTACGCTTACTTGATCTTCCTGAGGAAGTACAGGCGTTTCTCTACGAGGGCAAACTGTCCGCGGGACATGCTCGTGCTTTGTTGGCGCTCGCTGACGATGACCTGCGTATTAAATTGGCGGAGAAAGCTGTTGAGAACAACCTCACGGTGCGCGATGTTGAAAGCATGGCGCGCTTGTCTTCCGGTGGGCTTCTGCCGCGTTCTCCCCGTCCGATCAGTCCGAAGTCATTTAAAACAGCCGCACGGCGCCTGCGTAAACTTCTTGGCACGAACGTTCGCGTGAAGCAGACCAAGGATAAGCGCAAGATCGAGATAGAGTTTCAGGACGAGGATGACTTGGTGCGCATCTACCAGTTACTCAGCAGCGATACACGTCCGCTTAGTTAGGGCTTCTTCTGGAGGAAATGAGATCAAGGGCTCATGACGATCGTACGAGAGTAATGATGTCCGAGCCCTTTGATATCCTTGCCGTATGAGTTTAACTGTCGTCAAAGGGCCAGCTCAGGCTGGAAAGACGCAGGCTTGCATTGAGTTGCTTGCCCAAGATGCGCCGTCAGAGATCATCCTCCTCTGTGCAACAACCTATCTATCAGACAGTCTTGGTCGACGCTTGGCTCTGAGTCGTCAACAGGACGATGGTACGCTATCTCTCAAGTCGCATATAACAACGATGACCTTCCGTGACCTCTGTGAAAAGCTCTGGGGGCTTCAAGGTGATGAGCGCGCCTTCATCGGACAGGCCGCCCGTGAAGCATTGATCGATGAGCTTTTGGCAGAGGTCGACTTGGCGGGCTCCGCCAAAAGCCTGCGAACGGCGGGAGGCAGGCGTTTTCTTGCAGAGCTCGCGCAGGTTCACGCGGGGTCAGATAAGCAGGACCATTCGGGGCGCCTGAGTTCTTTGCTGGCGCCGTTCATTGATGCGTATGATGTTTGCCTCAAAGAACGCGCGCTGATCGAGCCGGACGCCGCGCTGCTTGAACTGGCTGACCGAAAGATCTTCGCAGATGCGGGCTATGGGCTTCTGGGCTTCATGGATTTTCCTCCTGCGCAACGCGCGTATGTTGAGATGTTGATGTCAGTCCATATTGATGTGGCAATCGCGGTGACCTGTGAGACAACAGGGGACGCCACACAAGAGGGACGGCGCTTTGCTGCAGATCTGGAGATGCGGCATTTGGCGCTGATGGGGCAGGAAGCCTCGGTGATCCAGGTGGCGATTGATCCTCAGAATGCTGCAGAGAAAGAACTTGCTGCTTTGCGCGCTGGTTTTCTGTGCGATGATGTCGAGAATCGTGAGCCGGTACTCAAACTCTCTCATCCGGTCTTGCGATTCGAAATAACGCAGGGGGAGGACGCAGAGGTAGTAACAGCTGTTCAAGCTGCTCAGAGCGCTTTAAGTACTGTCGCACTACAGCGTGAAATAGCATCTAGTAAAGAGGAACCGCTGCAGTGGGGGCAACGGGAGCAGGATGGCCAGCGAGGCCAGAAGGGCCAGCAGGAAGATGAGGAGCCGACTGATGACGCCCCCGTTGCGTTGGTCTTCCGGCATCTGGGGCCGGTGATCACACGCCTAGCTCGCGCGCTCGATTACTATCATATTCCGGCGGCCTTCGATGTGAAGGTCCCGTTCCGGCAGGCTGGCCTGGGCGCGGCACTGTGCGCGCTTCTTCAGCTTCCTACTGCTGGCGACGATCTGGTCGCCGTCGCTTCGGACTATCTGCTTTCGGCCTACAGTGGAAAAACGCAGCTCCAGGCGGCTGAAATTGAGCAGCGTCTGCGTGAAGGGCGCCCTGGCTACGGCGCCTATTCTCTTAGGCTGTGCTCCCAGCTTGGCGTGCCAGAACTGCATCATCTGACAGCGGAAGCGTGGGCGCAGCTGGCAACCGAACTGCTTTTCCGTGGGGAGGCTGTGCAGCGCAGCGATTACCTGCGCCAGCTTGACTTTGCTGCTCACAAGAGCTTTCTGTCCCAGTTGGCCGAGCAGCGGGAGTTGGAACTTGGCATCCTGGGCATGCGTTCATCATCAACGGGCACGGAAGTCGAAAGCCCCCGGCTCGATTCTCTTAAGATACTGGCAGGGCTTGCGACTGTGCAAGTCAACCTTACGCCGCCGCCTGGCAGCACACAGCTGCTGGTTTCGGAAGCTTCCCGGGTGCGTGGGCGCCAGTTCCATACGGTGATCCTTGCGGGCCTGGCCCAGCAGGACTTCGCGGCGATGAGCGAACCCTCGTTCTCAGAGCGGACGATCGCCCAGCTCACCGGACATACGGAGCCCGATAAGCTGGCGGGGGAGCATCAGCTCTGGTATGACTTGATCGGCTGCGCGCGCCAGTCTGCGATCCTTCTGGGGCAGGATCGTGATCTCTCTGGGAAGGAGCTTGCACCCTCTGTATTGCTCGAAGAACTTCGTGCTCTGATGCCGTCTCAATCGATAGACTTTGAGGCGCATACGTCCGAGGACATTGTGCCCAACAAGGACCTACGCGACTGTGAGCTGCGGTTATTTCAGACTAACACGGCGCTCGGCAGCGCGAAGGCGCGGCGTTTGCTGGCGGCTGATCCTGATGCAGCGCCCTGCTGCCCGGTACGGGGGCAACTCACAGGTCTGGATTTTGGGTCGCATGCGAAGGCGCCCTTTGCAGTCACCACACTGGAGTACTACGCGCGCTGTCCCTACTCCTGGTTTTTAAGCCATCATGTGGCGCGCAAGAGCATCCGGGACAACAGAGACGCTCTCAACGAGGGCCTCATCCTGCACGCGACATTGCAGCGTTTTTATCAGCGGACGTCTACTGAATTAGGGGAGGCGCATGTCCGCGCGGATACGTTGCCGCAAGCCCGCCAACTACTTGATCGCTGTTTTGACGCGGCCTGGCAGGGGACCCTGAAAGTAGACAGCATTGTGCAGTTGTCGCAATCCACGCAAGTTTCTCTTGAGGCGCTCCGCGAGGCGCTACATGGGTTCCTGGCAGATGAGGCTTCCTGGATGCCCGGCTTCACTCCCCGTTATTTCGAGCAGAAGTTTGGGGAGGGAGAAGACTGGCCGGCCGGAAACATCGCAGGGGTTGCAGTTAGGGGGGCGATTGATCGCATCGACGTCTATGGTCCGCGCATGGTTCAGCTGCAGGCCGAGACTAAAGTTGAGGTTGAGGTTATAGACACGCCCGGAACTGACGGAGGGCTGTTCTTCATTATCGATTACAAGCGTACCGGCGCAAAGAACGGAGGGCAACTGAAAACGCGCATCACTAATAAGGAGATCCAAGCTACGGTCTATGGACTGGTCGCCGCACATCAGCTCGCCCCCTTGCGCTATGCGGGTTCAAGCTACCGCAACATCATGAACCCGAAGGATCTCAAGATCGAACACCCCACCAGCCTGCGCAAACAGTACTGGGAGCAGATGGGTTTCCCCGAAAAGGCGAGCTCAGCCCCACAATCGATCTCTGACGAGCGCAAAAAGGGCGAACCGAGCGCCTATGAGACAGGCATTGCTCATATAGAGGCCATTGTGGCCAGCGCGGCCGCGAGGCTTGCGGCCGGGGATGCGACGATCGCCGTGCCGCTCGATAAGGACGGGATCGAAAAGAGCTGCCCCTTTTCATCCTTCTGCTTCTTCTCTGGCTGCGGCTACTATAAAAGGAAGAACTGGTCATGACAGCCATGACGACTCCGCTCGATACGCTCTGCCACTCTCGTTTCTTCGATCCCCGGTTGCTCAATGATGAACAGCGCGCTGCGGCCAACGATGATTCCCACCGGATGATCGTGGTTGGCGCGGGCGCTGGCACGGGCAAAACGCAGACGCTTGTGGCGCGGTATCTGCGGTTGCTGCTCACCGAAGTTGAGCGCGACGAGCAGCAGCGCCTCTCGCAAGATGACGCAGCGGCACGCGCGGCAGGAGACAGGGCCGAACCTGCGTCTCAGGCAGGGAAAAAGAGAACCGTTCCCGCGTCTCACCCGCTTGATCGTATTCTTGCGATCACGTATACCAATGCCGCCGCTGACGAGATGCGGGCGCGGGTCGAGGGCGCCTTGCGCGAGCTGGGATTTCTCTCGCTTGCCCGGCAGATGGATCGCGCGTGGATCATGACCTTCCATGGCTTTTGTGCGCGCGTCCTGCGGCGCCACGCGCTGGATGTCGGGATCGATCCGGGTTTCCGGGTGCTCGATGACAACGACGAGCGGGCTCGGTTGCAAAGGCGCGGCTTCGATATGACACGGTCCGAGCTTTTCAGCAGCGATCGGGCGGCGCTGATGCAGCTGCTGCGCTACTTCTCGCAGGCTTCGTTGCGAAGCGCCTGTTTCCGACTGGCAGCAGAAACGGCTAAGGTCGGTGTCGCAATCAGAGAGGTGCAAGCGGAGAGCTTCTCGCCCGAGGATCTTGGCCTGGGTTGCCCACCCCTGTCGGTGATCAAGGGGTTTTTGAGGTTCGCGGACTTGTGGCAACAGTGCTACAGCGCGCTCAAGCAATCCGACGGCGCCTATGACTTCGACGACTTGCTCCTCAAATGCAGGGCTGCGCTGGACCTTCCGCACATCCGTGAGAGCTATCGGGCGCAGTTCACCGAAGCGCTGCTTGATGAAGCGCAGGATACCAATGAGCTGGAGCTCGCGCTGTTTGACAACGTTGCCCAGCGCCAGTTCATCGTCGGTGACTCCAAGCAATCCATCTATCGTTTCCAGGGCGCTGACGTCAGTGTGTTTGGGCAGCTGGTTGAGCGTGCGGATGACCAAGCGGCGGATCCGGAAAGCATCTACCATCGCCTGCGGCGCAACTATCGCTCACGTGAGGAGATCCTACGTGAGGTCAACGAGCTATTCGCGACCGACGCGTTGCTGGGTAAGAAGCTTGAGCTATTAAGCGTCGGTGACCAGGAACGCCAGTGCCTGCCCTCTGAGGCGGACTATCCTCAACCGGTCACGACGCTCTGTTTCGATCTGGGCGCAACGTCGAAGGGCTCGCCGAAGTTGGGTGACAACAAACTGAAGCGCCAGGCCGCAGACAAGGAAGCGGAGTGGATCGCCCGTCAGTTTTCCGCCTTGGTCGGCCAGTCCCGGCAGACAAAGGACGGCCCGGTCCCGATCACGCCGGGCGACCTTGTGGTTCTTGTTGCGAAACGGCGCTTTGGTAAGACGATCGCTGCCGCGCTCAAGAAGCAGGGCCTCATGCCCCAGATCATCGGGGGCGATGACTATCTGGAGCAACCAGTCGTCAGTGACGCCCGGGCGCTGCTGGCGGCGCTGCGCAATCCCAACGACGACGACGCGTTCCTGCGGCTGCTGCTCTCGCGCCTGGGGCGCTTCAGCGACCGGGGGCTCTCTGAGCTGGCCAACGCTGCGCATGCGGCGGACCATACGCTCTGGGAAGCTACGCGCGAAAATGTTACCGATCAGCTGAGCGAGCCGGCTGACGCGGAGAACCTGCGCCAGGTGATCGCGATGCTGGCAGACGCGTTCGCCCGTCTGGGCGCCGCGCCGCTCTCAGAAATCATCGCGCGCGCCTTCGCCCAGCGCGACGCCGATGAGTGCGTGCTTACAGCTGGCGCTGACGCGGCGCAAAGTTTCGCCGATCTGCAGTATCTGTATCGTCTGGCGGACGCTGTCCAGGAATCCGGCGGCGGCCTGGTCGACCTGATTGCGTACTTTGATGAGAAGGAGGAGCTGGGGGGTACGTTTTCTTCGCCGCTGGTATCTGCAGACGCAGCGGATGTGGTACGAATCATGACCATCCATGCCTCGAAAGGCTTGCAGTTTCCGGTCGTAGCGGTGGCTTGCGCGCAGGACGTCGACGCGGTGCGCGAGCCCAGCGAGAGCGTGTTCATCCTGGCAGGCGCAGGGCCTGATTTCGCCCCGCGGCTCGGGCTGAAATACAAGCCGGAGGGCGCTGGCGATGCGCTTAAGACACCGACCGCCCAAAGTGTCATCTGCGCGGATAAGGACGCGGAGGCCTTTGAGAAGAAGCGGCAGCTGTATGTGGCCTGCACGCGCGCGGAGCAGGTGCTGCTCTTAAGCTATCGCCGTGACGCGCGCGAGAACAGCATCTCGGGAGCGCTGGCGAGCGCTTTCCAACAGCGCGCCAGCGAAGGTGAGGGATGATGACGACGATGCAAGCTGACCTCATCCAGATCTCTTACAGCGATCTGGGCGCCTATCACCAGTGCGCCCGTCGCTATTTCTATGAGAAGCGCCTGCGCATGGGTACGCTGCCCAACCTGAAAGCCACCGCGGTCAAGCGTGGTACGCTCATGCACACACTGCTGGAGGGTGCGAGCGACGGAGGCATTAACAAGGCGCAGGCCAGAGCGCTTTTTGCACGCGAGCGGATCAGTGAGACGCGCGAGCAGGAGGCGCTACGCCAGGCAACCCAGCGGGTGCTGGATTCACGTGACTATGCCGAGATCCTTGCAGGCGCCGACATCCGGCGCGAACGGCAGTTTTATCTGCCACTGCATGACCCAATGGGCTCGATGCGTTACCTCAAGGGATACATCGACATCCAGAGTACGCGCCAGGATGGCAGTCTGCTGATACTTGACTACAAGTCCGGAACGCGCGAGGGTGCGAGCGCGACGGACTATGAAGATCAGGCGCGCTGTTATGCGCTGGTCGGCCTGGCGGATGGCTACCCGTCCGTTGAGGTACGCTTCATCCGCCCTGAGGTTCTGGTCGCTGATGACGCCTCGCAGGTCTTCACCCTGGGCCCCTACACCCACGATGACTATATTACGATTGAGGCCAGCCTGGTTGCCGCTATCCATGAGATGGCGCAGACCAACGCCGATTCACCGTTTGCCGCTAACGCTTACGCTTGTACTGGATGTCCAGTCCCTCGCTCCGCCTGCCCCCGCGCTGCCAGGTAGCGTATAGCGTAGCCCCTAATCTCAGGCCAGTATTCCATAAAATAGAAGCGACACGCTTCCTACTTTATGCTAAACTGTAGTTGTTTCAACCTGAAATCTTCATTTATTTACAACCGAATAAAAGCTCGCGACCGATTTTCCGGAGTGAGGTAAGCATATGGCTCTGACTAAGGCAGGTTATAGACCAAGATTAGTGGACGGGCAGATTTTATGCGATTTGGGCTTATTCGGAGCGGTCTCATTGGAGGGACCGCGGGGCTGCGGCAAAACTTGGACGGCGCTCAATCACGCTAACAGCGTGGTGTATCTCCATGAGCCAGGAGCGGGGAGCCAACGATCGATCCATGATACGTGCGAGGTGGCGCGCGACGATCCGGCTTTGATCCTGAAAGGCAAAAAACGACCGGTCCTTATTGCGGGCTGGCCGGAGGTGCCCACGATCTGGGATGTTGTGAGATCGATATCTACGCGGGCACAAGAAAAAGGACAGTACCTGCTGACCGGCTCACAAGCGCCCTGGCTGGGCAGCCTCGTATCGGGCAGAACAGCGACAGACATCGGGAGGGTCCACATGCGGACCTTGTCGCTCTATGAGAGCGGGCAATCGTCTGGCGCTATCAGCCTCTCGAAACTATTTTCTGGCACAGAGCTAAAACCCGCCTTCTCAAAACTCTCGCCAGAACTACTTGTTGAGTACTGTGTCCGGGGCGGATGGCCAGAGGCTTTCGATACGTCACAGCCGCAGATCGACGCCGGGATACCCCCCGGGCGCTTCATCGCCCAGGCAGCTAAAACCGATCTTGCAAAGAAAGTCTGCCCAAGGCGAACCTCCGAAGTGTTGGCGCACGTACTTGCTGCGGTGGCTCGGATCAACTCGCCGCCGGTGACTCATAAGTCGATAGTCGACGACGTCCAATCGCGTTTTGGCGGCGTCACGCGACAGACGATTGACGATTGCCTGGCCGTGTTGCGACGCTTGTATGTGATCGAGCTCATCGAGCCCTGGTCGGGTGAACTCAAACGGGGACTTCAACTGAACAATACGCCCAAACTAATCCTTGCCGATCCCTCGCTTGCCGTCAGCGCCTTGAGAGCCCGTCCGGCTTATATCGCCGGAAACCTCCATATCCTGGGCGGACTGTTCGAAAATCTTGTTCTGCGGGATCTTCTTATTTATGCCGAATCAATTGGCGCAACAGTAAGACACTATCATGACGCCAAGGGGCGCGGCCTGGAAATACCTGCGATTGTTGAACTGGGCTCGCAGTGGGCGGGATTTGAGATAAACCTTGATGACAGCAAAATCGATGAGGCGGCTGACAACCTGACTTTACTCAGAGGAAGGCTGCAACACCAGGGCATTCCCAGCCCGACGTTTTTGTGTGTCATATCCAGCGGAAGGTCGGCGTACGTCAGGGAAGACGACGGGGTTTTTGTCGTGCCGATTGACTGTCTGGCGCCTTGACTGTCTGGCGCTCAGCCGGTGTCGTCCATCGGCTATTGTCAGTCGTTGTCAGTTGCAGTCAGAGGAGGAGCTGGAGCTGACGAGTTGACCGCAGGCTGCGGCAATATCGGCGCCGCGGGGGTGTCGAACGGTGGCCTCGATGCCAGCAGCGCGCAGGAATTCGGCGGCTTGGGTGATGCGCGGGGAAGCGCTGAATTGCGCGGGAGCGCGCAACGCCGTGTCTCCAGGCGCACGTGCGCCGGCGTCGGTATCAGGTAAGCTGGCGCCAGTATCGTTGTAGGGAAGCAGGTTGACGTGCGCGCCGATCGCGCGCGCGAAGTCCGCCAGGGCTTGTAGATCGCTGTCGTGGTCGTTGATGTCGCGAAGCAGCACATACTCCAGACTCACCCGCCGCCCGCTTCGCTCGCGGTACTGTGCCAATGCCATGCGGAGCTTATCGAGCGGTTGTTTGCGCAGACCCGGCATCAGTTGGTCGCGCAGATCCTGGGTGGCGGCGTGCAGCGATAGCGCCAGGCGAAACTGCTCTGGTTCTTCTGCCAGGCGCTTGATGCCGCTGATGATGCCGCTGGTTGAGACCGTGATGTGGCGCGCGCCGATGTTGAAGGCGCGTGGGCTGTTGAGCAGGCGCAACGCCCCGAGCACCGCGCCGTAGTTGGCAAAGGGCTCGCCCTGACCCATGACGACGACGTTGGTGGCCGGGCGATCGAAGTCTGCCGCAACAATGCGAACTTGCTCGGCAATCTCGCCAGCGCCCAAGTTGCGTATTAGTCCCGCCCGCCCGGTGGCGCAGAACACACAGCCCAGCGCGCAGCCTGCCTGGCTTGAAACGCAGACGGTCAGGCGGTGGTCGCTGCCGGTATCGGGGATGCCGACCGTCTCGATCTTGACGCCGTCGGCAAACTGCAGCAGGTACTTACGGGCGCCATCGCTTGCCTCAAGGCGCTCGGCTACCAACGCGCGTTGCAAGGGCAACTCGGCTGTCAATCGCTCGCGCAGTGCCGCGGGCAGGTTGGTCATCTCCTCATAGCCAGAAGCGCCGCGCTGCCAGAGCCACTCGCAAAGTTGACGCGCGCGATAGGCCGGCTGCCCCCAGCTTTCCAGGAACGCACGCAGCCCTGCCTCATCGTATGAAAGTATACTGAGCACTTATCGCTCTTCGCGCGGCACGAACTCCCGGGGCGAGGTGGCCGACTTGTAGGCCGGACGCATGATCCGCTTGCCAGACGTGATTTCTTCGAAGCGATGCGCCGCCCAGCCCGCCATGCGTGAGCAGGCGAACAGCGGCGTCAGTAACTCGTCGGGAATACCAAGCATCCGATAGACCAGGCCGGAGTAGAGGTCAATGTTGGCGCAGAGCGCCTTGACGCCTTCGCCGCGGACCTCGGCGAAGGCTGCGGGGGCCAGGCGTTCGACCGACTCCAACAGTCGCAGTTGTGCTTCAAACTCGGTTCCGGCAGCCAGCTCGCGCGCAAAACGCTTGCAGATAACCGCGCGCGGGTCGGATTTCGTATAGACCGCATGGCCCATGCCGTAGATCAGGCCGGCGCCGTCGAAAGCCTCCTTGCAGATAATACGCTCGAGGTAGGCGCGCAGTTCGTCTTCGTCGTCCCAGTTGCTCACCTGCTCCATGATGTCGGCCTGCATGGCCAGCACTTTGGCGTTGGCGCCGCCGTGGCGCGAGCCCTTGAGCGAGCCGATGCCCGCGGCATAGGCGCTGTAAGGGTCAGTATCAGATGAAGTCAGCACGCGGCAGGCAAACGTCGAGTTGTTTCCGCCGCCATGTTCGCAGTGCAGCGCGAGCATGATATCAAGCAAATGGGCCTCCTCTGGCGTGAACTGTCGATCAACACGCAGCATAGAGAGGATTGTTTCTGCGGTGGATTGTCCCGGGACAAAACGGTGCATGATCATCGAGCCACCCTGAAACGCCCGGACCAGCGAATAGTAGGACAGCACCGCGATACGCGGCAGGCGCGAGATCAGACTGATGGCCGTCATGATCTCATGGTCAGGCGTGCGTGACTCGGCTTTGGTGTCATCGGCGTAGAGGATCAGAACCGCGCGCTCCAGCGCGTTCATGATGTTGTTGGTCGGGGGGTTCATGACATAATGCGTGGTGAAGCCGTCCGGCAGCTCACGTTCGGCGTCAAGCGAAGCGATGAAACCCTGAAGAGCGGGTTGGGTTGGCAGCTCGCCTATCAGGAGGAGGTAGCAGGCCTCCTCAAACAGAAAGCGATTTTTGGGAGTGGTCTGACCCAAGAGGTCTTCGATCTCATAGCCGCGATAGGTCAGGCGCCCATCGTCGGGGATACGCTCCCCATCAGAAAGCAGGTAGCCGTGCACGCTGCTGATGCGCGTGACGCCAGCGACCACGCCCGTGCCATCGTCGTTACGCAATCCGCGTTTGACACGGTTGCCGACATAGAGCTCGGGGTCGACGGTGTTGACGCGCTCGAACGTGTCATACAGTGGGAGCGGAGCGTTGCGTACCATAATGATCTCCTCTGCTACCGCCTTTGAATGGCGGCAAAACCTGCAGCATGAGTGCTGAAATGAAGCTTTAAGTTTATCAGATGTCAGGCAGAGTGAGAGGAACCCGTAAGCTCTATCTCTCTGCCGTCAGGCAGTATCTATCGATTGGGAGCGGTCCGGCTGGTGGCGCGCTCCAGGTCAAGATCGCCTCCCGTGAGGGGCGCATATGGGTCGGGGCGTTATGCTTTGCGTCGATGATCGCCGCGTACTCGGCCGCCCATGCTTGGCATATAATACTAAGGACGCATGCACACATGGCCGAGACGATCAATGTCTGGCGTCAGTAAAGGCGCCGTTAATTCACTATTTGAGGGGAGTGGTCCCGCATGAACAAGAGGAAGTTTCTGGGGCAACTCAAAAGTAAGCTGAAGAACCTGCCGGTTGTTGTGGTCATTGTGGTCCTGCTGGTCAGCGCATGCGCGGTGATTCTCGCGTTGGTTGCGACGCATCGTATACAACTTACTCCCCGTGGCGTTGAGTTTGGCGGCCCGCGTGTGACGTATGTGCAGAAGAGCGACCCGAACACAGCGGCTTTCACGAACGTGACGCTTGATATCCCGGTAACCTGGGCTCAAGTCACGTTGGAACACGGCGATTCGTATGGGTACGCGATCAAGCTGCCCAGCGCTACCCAACAGGATCTTGACTGCACGGTGAAAAACGAGACCCTGCATGTTGCGGCAAAAAATGCCCAGTCCTCACCGGATCTTGATTGGACCAGCCGGGGTTACAAGCAGGGCAAGGTTATCATAACGGTGCCACGTGGCGTGCAATTTGACGTCGTGCAGCTTAACCTGGCGGCCGGGGACTATACCATCGAGAATCTCAGCGCGCGGCAGGTGGCCATCAACTGTCCTGCGGGCAACGTCCGCCTGGGGCAGATCACGGCAAGCCGGGTCGCCCTCAGCGTCCAAAGCGGCTCGATGCACTCCGATGGCATCTCGACGACGACCTTGTTTGAAACCGTGGCGGCCGGAGAGCTTACGTCGCTTAACGCAAACGCCTCGGTCGCGTCGCTGAGCGTCACCACAGGAGAGCTACGTTTCACGGGCGACGCCAGTAAGCGAATGACAGCAAAAGTCATCACAGGCGATGCGTGGCTGAGCCTGGCGCGTTCGCGCAACGCCTATGCGCTGATCTCAGAGATCACGACCGGGGAGCTTTCCATCAACGGACACCCGGAAGGGCAGAGCTACGAGATCAACACAGAGCTGACCCAGCTCAACGCGTCAGTGGCAACGGGCAGAGCTTACCTGACCTTCAAGTAGCTAACGCGCCTGTTTTCCGCCTGACGGCGTTCCTGCAAAACTCACGGGCGCCCTTTACGTCATCCCGGGCTTGACCCCCCACGTCATCCCGGGCTTGACCCGGGATCTCAGCTACTTAGCCCCTGGCTTAACCGCTTCTGCTGATTTGTTCGTATTGATCTACTCAAGCCACCGGTAGACGGAGTTATGCTGATTATTTAGTAACCATATGTGCCTGCCAATAAGTGTGACGAGCCCCTTTGCGCACAACAATGCGTCAAAACCCCTCATTGAGTACTTCGTGACAGCTTTTTTCTGAATTTCTGCATCAGAAATGGACGTGTGTACGAAAATGCGCTTGATTTCAGCTCAAAGTAAGGGAAAACTACGGTAAAACTCTAGCTTTTGAGAAGAAAAGGGCACAAATGCGTACACACGTCCATTTTTGATGCAGAAACTTTCAAAATTGTGGCAAGCCTCTATTTATCAGTCATCTGTTGTCTGACTTGACTGCAAGCTCTTTGACGTAAGTAAGAGGGTACTTCGTATCTCATATGAAACTAAAGAGACACTTACTGAGCGTGACTCAGAGCATGGGGGTTGCTAAATTGGTCAAGTTAGGAGCGCAACGATAAAGTTCTTTTCTTTTGTGACAGAGCTCTCCCGGGGTGGTTTTGTGGGTGGTTTTGTCACCAGATCAGTGTTGACACACAATACTATATGCCGTATATTATTATTGTCGATAGAGAAAGGAGGAGGCCTGCATGTTCCAACTTGGTTCTGCTTTGCTTGATGGCTGTGTGCTGGCAGTTCTTGCGCGCGGCGACGCGTACGGCTACAGCTTGACGCAGGAGATAAAAGGCATCATCAGCGTATCTGAGTCAACGCTTTATCCAGTCCTGAGGCGCCTCCAAAAGGAAGGTTTTCTTGTGACCTACGACCAGGCGTTTAACGGGCGCAATCGTCGCTACTATCAGATCACCGATGGCGGGCGCGCTCATCTGATCGAGACGATCAGCGAGTGGGGCCAGTACAAAGACGCGATTGATTCTCTATTTGAAGGGAGTGAGCCCGCATGAACAAGACGGAGTTTCTTGAGCAGCTCAGGCGCAAGCTCAAAAACCTGCCGCCCGACGAAGCCGACGAAGCGCTCTCCTATTATGAGGAGTACTTTAGCGACGCCGGCCCTGAAAACGAGGCCGCGACGATCGCGGAGCTCGGCAGCCCCGCGGAGGTCGCCGCTGGCATCATCAGTGATTACGCGATCAAGGATGTTTCCGGTGATGGGGACAAGAAGAGCACGGGGAGCAGTCTCTCGGTAATCTGGATCGTGATCCTGGGCATTTTTGCCAGCCCGATCGCGCTGCCGCTGGCCATTGCCGCGGTCGCGGTCATCATGGCGCTTCTGATCAGTGTCTTTGCGGTGTTCCTATCGCTTGCGGCGTCTGCGATCGCGCTGATCGCGAGCGGACTTTTCGCGTTGATCTGCGGAGCGATCGTGATGTTTCAGAGTTTTGCGAGCGGGATCTTTTTTATTGGGACGGGCTTGGTGACCATCGCTTTGGGCGGCGCTTTGGGGCTGTTTATTATATGGCTGACGAAGATCACCGTACGTGGGATCGCGCTTTTGGGCGCAAGACTTCTGAAGAAGCGG
>Ga0123357_10005156_pt1 | contig 15587 bp, 14 predicted proteins | sample TergutEmb28metaG_FD_89873 | JGI IMG/M metagenome (GOLD analysis project Ga0123357, IMG submission 89873) | Embiratermes neotenicus P4 segment gut microbial communities from Petit-Saut dam, French Guiana - Emb289 P4 | ecosystem: Host-associated > Arthropoda: Insects > Digestive system > Gut ... | reverse complement strand
GTTCTTGATGATGGTGTCGAGGATGAAATCGCGGGCCGCCGGGTCGACGCCGCCGATCGGCTCGTCAAGCAGGTAAAGCCGCGCCTGACGGCTCATGACGAGCGCCAGTTGCACCTTTTCCTGTGTCCCTTTCGACAGCGTCCGGAAGGTTTTCGACGTGTCGATACCCAGCGTCTTGAGCATCTCGTCAGCCTTGGATTTGTCGAAGTCGGTGTAGAAATCGGCGAACATTGCCACGCAATCGCGCACCTTCATCCAATTGTCGAAATAGGTGTGGTCGGGCAGGTAGCTGACGTTAGCCTTGGTTGCCGGGCTGGGGGTTTGGCCGTCGATCAGCACCTGCCCGCTGGTCGGCGCCAGCAGGCCGTTGACGACTTTGATCAGCGTTGTCTTGCCGCTGCCGTTGGGCCCGAGCAGCCCGACGATGTGCCCGGCCTGGCACGTCAGGGTGACGTCATCCAGCGCCGTCGCGGTGCCGAAGCGTTTGGTAAGGCCGTCGATCTGCAATAGCGCGTCCATTCAGCCCACCTCCCCAATGTGCTTGTTGAGCATCGTCACCGCGTCGCCGCGGCTGAACCCGAGGCCCCGCATCTGGGCGAAATACTGCTCGAGGCAGCCGGCCGCAGCCTGCTCTTTCAGTTTCATGATCAACCTTTCATCGTCCGTGACGGTGCGCCCGCTGTTGCGCTGGGTGTGAACCAGCCCTTGGCCTTCCAGTTCGGCCAGCGCTTTCTGCATAGTGTTGGGGTTGACGCCGGCCTCGACGGCCAGAACACGGACACTCGGCAGGGCCGTCCCGGCTGGATATTCGCCGGAAAGGATGCCCCGCTGGACGATCTCGACGATCTGGGACGAAATCGCCCGGTCATTGGTGAACTCCCACTTCACGACGCACCTCCTCAACTGTGTCACTGTATTAAGCAAATAATACACTAGCATCCGTGTCAAACACCACAAAACACCGGGGGACGGGCTGTGCGTCGCGTCCGTTCTCTGCCGCGAGTACTCCCGCGCCGGCGTTCGCGGGTTTGTGCTGCCGCGCCCCTTTCAGGGGCTTGCTCCCGGAGCCATCTGCCGTGACTTGGTCGGGTGGTTATGTTCGGTGCAAATCTGCTGGTCACCGTCACTTTGGCGGATAGTCGGGACGGTTCTTGAGTTGGCAACCAAGATTCACCGACAGAAAGACGGTACCGATGGTGGCAGTCAGCGGAACGACAACTCAAGTGACTGCAAAAGGGACGGACGGCAGCCATCCCGTCCCTGCCAGTAAGCACCGGCAAAGTACGGAAGGAGGTTTTCAAGCCAAGTGCCCGTAGGGTGCTTGGGGCACAAGGCCGCGAAGGCCGGCGCGCGAGTGCCTGCAGAAAACAGAACGCGACAGACGACCCGTCCCCCGGGCGTGAGTTAACTGGCCTACAACCGCACTGAAAACCGGGACGGACGACGCTCGACTACCACAAAACCACCTGGTTAGGGCGAATCCGTGTGGTTTTGTGGCGTACAACCGTCCCGACGTCCCGAAAGCAATGCGATCGTGTACCACTTAACTCCTGGCGACGCGACGCAGGATCAGGGCCTCCTCGACTGAGCGACTGAACGACGAGGGTGGCGTCAGGGGATGGTGATATTGGTGGCCATGATTATCGGCACCGTCATGCCCATCTGGGACTGCTCGAAATCCTGGACGACGCCGGTGACGGTCATCGAGCCGGTGCTCGGCGTCACTTGCAGGGACGGGTCGCCGTAGACGATCAGAACCAGGGCGTACTGGCTGGGGATGCCGCTGCAGCTCATGGTCATCTGGATGGTCGTGGACGTGGTGACGGGAGCCGTCGGCCAAGCGACGTAGCACTTGCCGGAGTAGTTTGTGCCGATGCCGAAGGCGGCCGCTTGCGACGTCGTGGCCGGCGCGGGCGGCGGCGCCTTGGTTGTGGTGGCAGGTGCGGGGGCGGGTGGTGGCGCCTGGGTCGCCGCCGGTGCCGGTGCGGGTGGTGGCGCCAGCGTCGTTGCCGGTGCCGGCGCCTGGGTCGCCGCCGGGGCTGGGTTCGCCGGGGGTGTCGTTGACGGTGTGGAACTACAGGCGCTGAACGTTCCGGCCATACCCAGAACCGCCAAGCCGGTCAGCCAAATCATAGGACGTCTCATCGCAGCTGCTTTCCCTTGTCAGACGATGTGCCAATCCTAATTCATCATGCAGAACGGCAGCGATTGACAGCGTTGGGCGAAATAAACTGGCTGCGTACGCTGTGCCGCCGAGTTTCAGGAGCTGACATGTCAAACGATTCCGACATTCCGTCTTTTGTGCCACCGGCCGCCGATGCACCGCCAGTTGCTTATCCCGGGCCTGGCCCGTCAGGTTCTGTGCCGTCGGTATCGACGGCGCCAGCGGCGCCGACGTATCAGCCAGGCATGGCGGCCTACCCCCAGCCGTCCTCTGGGGTCAACGATGCCCCTCCACCTGGCTGGTATCCGACGCAAACGGTATATCCGTACCAGGTGGCTGCGACGTCCGGCGAGAAGAACAAGTTCGGCATCATGGCGCTGATCTTTGGGATCATTTCGATACTTGAAATCAGCGAGATTGGTAACGGCAGCCTGCGCGTTCCCTATTCGTGGTCGACGAACCCTGGGGGCTACGTTGGATTCATCTTGGGAGCCTTGGCATTTCCAGTGCTGGCCGTTTGCATGGGGGTTACCGGCATCAGGGCAGTTGGACGTCACCAGGCGAACAATCGCGGGTTGTCGATCGCCGGCGTCGTGATGGGCGGCATTTTCTGTGCGTTGATGTTGCCGGCTATCCCCGCATTGCTTTCGCTTCTGTGAACACAGCCCGCAGTGGTGGCTGTGCCGGCGGCGTCAGCGCAGCGTGACGACGACGGTGTCGTCCAGCGCGGAAGCCCTCGACGGGGCCCACTCGGCCAAGTCGTCGGCTTGGTCCGTCCAGTTCTGGTCGCCCACCTGGACGGACGCCAGGCCATAAGCGGCCAATTGCGCCATCGAGATCTGGGCGACGGCCCAGGCCGTCGTCTCGTCGGGCGTTGTCACGGTGATGGTATTGGCGCCGGTGGCCTCGTCCGTCCCCGGCGTGACGGTGATCGTGTTGCCCCAGATTTCCGCCAACAGTGCCGTCAACTCGTCACCTCCGCCGCCCTGGCCGTCATTGGCGACGCAGCGCAGGCCCGCCGGTGTTTCACCCGTCAGGACGGAGGCGATAGCACGTCCAGCCGATTCGTGCTTGGCGTACGCGTCCGGGAAGGCCGACCGCTGGACGGCCTGGGCGACGGCCCCGATGTCGGCAGTTTGCCAATCCGGCACCTTGACTAGCGCGTCATAGAACTTGCCGGCCGAATACCAGGGGTCCATGATCTGGTCGGTGGTACCCCACCCCTGGCTGGGCCTCTGCTGGAACAGGCCGAGCGAGTCGGCGTCCCCATAGTTCAGGTTGCGCAGGCCAGATTCTTGCAGTGCAGTGACGATGGCGATGGTGGCGGCCCGGGCGGGCAGCCCGCGCTGGATCGCCTCGCCGACGATGATCGCGGCGTTGCCGGCCTGCTCGGGCGTCATGTCACCGCTGTAGGTGTTGGCGACGGCCAGGCAGTGGTCGGGCGGGATGATTTGCACCCCGGTCATGGCGACGCGTGCGGGACCCCGCGCGAGGACGATGATGCCGACCACTAGGGCGATCGCCAGCACGACAACCAAGACGAGCCGGATAATCTTCGGGCGTCGTCGGCGTACGTCAACAATCCGGGGTTTCGATAACTGAGAGCCGCCGGCCGAAGGTGCTGCGGGCTCGTCGCTCATGTGCCAAGTCTATCGATTCGACGGGACGGGGCCGGTCGACTCGCGGACGAACAGCTCGGGGCTGATGGTCACCCGGTGGACGGGGCGTCCAGGGTCGGCCAGGCGAGCCGCCAGCAGATCGATGGCGGAGGCGCCGAGAGCGTCCCTAGCCGGGCGCACCGCCGTCAGCGCCGGCGAGAATAGCGCGGCCAACTCGTCGTCATAGGAGACGATCGAGATGTCCTCCGGCACGCGCAGTCCGCGGCTCTCCAAATGTTGCGCCAGGCCGATTGCTTCTCTGTCGGAGTGCACGAGCAAGCCCGTCAGCCCGGTTGCCCAACAGCGGTCGATGATCGCCTCGACGGTAGGTGCGAACGACGTCGTCCGGTGGTCAGGCACGTCTATGATCATGATGTCCTCATCGGGCATGCCAAGCTGCCGGCAGGCGGCCTGCCAGCCTATGATGATTTTCCGGGTGGTCGGCGACGTGCGGCTCACGACGCAGGCGATGCGGCGATGCCCGAGATCCCACAAAAGCTGGGCGGCCGTCGCGGCGCCTTCGGCGTGATCCGTGACAACCGATTCGACTGCTTTGTGGAAGTGCCCGGAGACAGCTTCGCGTTCGATCAACACCACCGGTTTCGTCTGCTGTGCCAGCCATTCCAAGACGCCAGCGCTGTGTGGCCCCATGGTGTTGATGACGGCGCCGACACCGACAACGTCGTCCATGGCAAACAGCGAGGCCAGCGCCGGGCGTTCGTCCACACTGTCGTACGAATCGCCGCGAAGCTGAAGCCGCAAGCCCCGGCGGGCCGCTGCCGTCTCAGCGCTGCGCGCGACGCTCGGCCAATAGAAGTCGAGGCTGGGCACCAGAAGGCCGATCTTGCCGTGGGTCTCCAGCCTGGACGGGACGGCCACCGGCGTTTGCGGCAAAACGGCACCGCCATGAACGCGCTTTATCAGCCCCTGGCTTTGTAGTTCCGTCAGGTCGCGGCGGATTGTCATCACCGAGACGCCCAACTTGCCCGCCAGATCGCTGACCCGCAGGGCGGAGTCGGCGCTGAGCTCGGACAACAACTCGGCGCGTCGCTGGTCGGGCAGTGGGGATGCCAAGCCTGGGGATAGCACATCACTCATTGCGGTCGCCTTTCTGATTAACGATAAGCCGAAAATGGTTGAGCTCGCTTATGTCGAAGGTCAGCCTTTTCAGGCTTCTGCCCCATGACTGCGTCAGCATCGGGTCGTCCAATGACTTGATTTCCACGGTGACGGGCACGGACGGTTCGAAGCGCAGCACGACGTGGGTGCCGGCCAGCGTCGTCAGTTGGATGTCGCCACGGTTGACCCTGATCGCGCCGGCCACCAACAGGTTCCAAGCGGACGGGCAAGCACGGCCCCAACTGTCCTCGATGACGACGGTCTTCCCGTCCAGGCTGGTGCTCCGTCGCCAGCTGAGGCCTCGGTATTCGGTTGTCATGTCATAGGCGCCAGCCAGATCACAGGTCAGCGCCGCTGCTGTCTCGTCCGAGACGAAGCTGACGTCCCGCGCCCTGAACCCCGGCCCGGGTGATTGCCCCAGCTCGTCGATCTCGGGGACGTTGTGCCACTGACTTTGCATCATCCACAACTCATAGCGCTGCGGCCCGAAAGTCTTGGCCGTGTACGTCGGCCGTCCAGCGTCGACGATGAAGGGCACGCCGTCCAGCGCGACGATGAAGGAGCCGACGTCGAGATGGTTGTGCGGGTCGCCGTTCGTGCCGGCCTTGGCTGCCACCGTCAGCCCGAGCCCCGACGACGCCTGGCGCGCCACCATGATCTGGGCGGACGGCAACCAGACCCGCCTGGGTAATTCCGGGTCGCTTTGCTCGCCGGCAACACCTGGAACCCGGGCGTCCCGCCAGTTTGTGTCGAACAGTGACGCGAGCTGACGCCAAAGCGAGTCATGGCTTCCGAAGACAGGTTTGCCGGGTCGGCGGAACGCGAGGGCATGACGGGCCGAGGCGTCATCGCCGGTTTCGACGGCGGCAGCGAAAAGGGTGTGCCACGGCTCGCCGGACATCTTGGCGCGTCCGTCCGCGAAGTTGACGCACCAATGCTTGTCGTCGCCAGCCGGCCCCAGCCACATGGCCAGCGGAAAACGGACGGTCGCCCGGACGGCTGGCAGCCCGAAGGCATCGAACCGTCCGTTGGTCAGGCGTTTCAGCAGCACCAGCAGGTCGAGCAGGCGCCCAACACCCTCCCACCAGTAGGCGTAGCCCTCGGCGATGGCGCCGTCGTCGGGCAACGTGGCGACGAAGCGGTCGACGTCTGCAAGCGCGGTGGCGACGACCTGCTCGCGGGCGTCAGCGTCTTGCGCCAACTGCACCGCCGCTGCGATCACATTGGCGTGGATCCAAGGGTTCCAGTTGTTCGGGCCGTGCCCGGGGCCTTCGCGCCCTTCGATCCACCACCAATCACGGTGCCGCAGGAATGGTTCAAAGACGCGACGGCTGGCATCGCCCCGCAAAAGTTCTGGAAGCCCGGCCCAACGCGACGCCAAGCGTGACCCCAGGACGGCATCGGCCCAGGCCAGGTCGGCGACCATCTCGCTGGCGCCCAGATCGAGAAATGGTTCGGACGGGTTTGGCAGCATCTGGCCGCGGGCGCCGCTGAACTCGTCATGGGCGGGCCAGCACCAACTCAATTGTTGGCAGGCGAGAACCAGTCCGTCGGCGGCCTGGTCGACCCAGGTGTCGTCGTCGGTGACGGCGGCCATCAGGACGGCACGACGCAGGCGGTCCTGCCTGTCGAATAGGGCTTGCTGGTATTCCTCGCGGTCGCCGTCGCGACGGAAACGGGCCCAGGCGTGGGCCGTGGGCGACGGCCAAGGACGGGCGAGGTCATCGGTGGCGCAGCGTCGCAGTTCCGTCAGAGTGGCCGAGTCGAAAGATGTCGCTTGCCAAGCAGCGCGATCATTGGCGTCTGGTACCGGCAGGCCGGTATTACCGATGACATGGCTAACGGTTGCCCCGCCCAACGCCGTCACAAAGCTGGCGAGTGGGCCTCGAAAACGATCATTTTCAAACATCATTGCCTCGCAAAAGAACAGTATACATAGCCTTCTGGTCTAGATTGATAACGATGGTATATACGTGCGCTTATGGTGTTGCGTGATCTTTCATGGGCGTATATGGTTAATTTCAAGGCGCGGCTTTGGAGCAGCCGACGATATAGCGCGAAGAGGATGGTCAGCGATGACGCAACTTGATGACATCGCACCCGACTATGACATTGCGCCCTACACAGGCTGGACGCGCGAACATCTCACCACCTTGGCTGATCGCATGTTGCTGGCGGTGCGGCCCTTTGCCTCGGCGTCTCATGGACGCATCACCCTGCCCGGTGCAGAAGGTGGCTATGGGCACGCGGTGGACGGCCTGGAAGGTTTTGCCCGCACTTTCCTGCTGGCGGGCTTCCGTTTGGCCGGTGACCCGAGCGACCCGCTTGGCCTAGCCGAATGGTACGCGGAAGGCATCGCGGACGGCGTCGACCCAGCGTCCCCCGATCGTTGGGTGCGTTGTGACGAGCATGCCCAGGCCAAGGTCGAGGCGGCATCGTTGGCCGTCGTCTTGGACATGACGCGGCCGCTGATCTGGGATCGTCTAAGCCACAAAGTGCAGCAGCGGGTTATCGATTACCTGTCGCTGGTGGTCGGCGACGACACTTACCCACGCAACAATTGGCTGTGGTTCCGCGTGTGCGTCGAGACGTTCTTGCGCAGCGTCGGCGGCCCGTGGAGCCAGGCCGATATCACTGCCGACCTGGCCCTTCATGATTCTTTCCGTCGCGCCGGCGGCTGGCTGTCCGACGGCGATGAGCGCGCTTTCGACCATTATTCTGGTTGGGCTTTGAGCCTGTACCCGACACTGTGGCAGCGGATGTCCGGGGCGCGTGACCTGGCCGGCGACGCGCGCCGGGCCGCCGATCTGGCGGCGTTGGACGGCTATCTGCGCGATGCCTGCAAACTCGTTGGTGCTGACGGCGGGTCGCTCATCCAGGGTCGTTCGTTGATCTATCGCTTCGCTACGGCTGCCCCCTTCTGGGCTGGTGCGCTGGCTGGTGTTCCTAGCTCGTCGCCCGGTCTGTTGCGGCGGGCCGCCTGCGGTGTCGTCAAGCATTTCGTCGATGCCGGGTGCCTGGATGACGGCTACCTGACGATGGGATGGTTCGGCCCGTGCCGCGAACTGGCGCAAAGCTACTCCGGGCCCAGCTCGCCCTATTGGGCGTCCAAGGGCATGCTCGGGCTGGCATTGCCGGCGGATCACCCCGTCTGGACGGCGCGCGAAGAACCGCTGCCAGTGGACGAAGGCGACTTCGTCAGCGCCATCGAAGCACCCTGCTGGGCTGTCTCGGGGACGAAAGCCGACGGCATCGTGCGTTTGGCGAACCACGGCACCGACCACGCCAAACCTGGCGACATGGTGGGCGACTCGCCCCTCTACGCCATGATCGGCTACTCAACTGCGACGGCGCCTTTCGTCGATGACGCGGCCTACCGCCAGCCTTTGGCCCAGTACGCGGCGCTGGTAGACGGGGACGGGGTGTTGACGCACCGGGCCGGCTTCGAATCCCTCGGGTGCGGCGTCGAAGACGGCGTGGCTTGGGCGGCCAGCCGCCAGATCACCCATTGGTTGGACATGCCAGAAGTCCAGACGCATCACGGCTCGGGCTACGTCGGCGAAGCAACCGCGGCGGGGCGTCTGACCGTCATTTCGTTGTTGCGCGGTCCTTGGGAATGCCGCTTCGCGCGAATCGACGATCTGTCCAGCGACAAGGTGGCAAGCCTGCGGGTGGCTGGCTGGCCCGTCCCCGCCGACGGTGGCAAGGCCGTCAGCACGATTCAGCCCGTCCAGGCGGACGGATTGTCACAGGCGACGCAGGCTGGCGCCGATAACATCACCGCAGCCAACCCCCTAGGGGCGCCATGCCGCGTCCCGTACATAGTTTTCCCCGCCACCTGCGGGGAATGGTCGGCCAGCCTACTCACCCTGGGTGAGGCTGGCCAACCGTCCACCTGTCACCAGGCCGCTGTCGCGGCAACGGCGGACGGGTGGAAGATCTCCGTCACCTGGCCCGACGGGCTGACAACCGTGACGGTTATCAAAGACTCCGGTACGGGATGCCCCCAGCCGGTGACAGCTTCGCCAGACTGGCGGGGCGACCCTCGTCCCCAAACCCGGGCGGGGCAACACAGATAGGGAAAGTATGAAACTCAGTAAAACCATGACATTTGGTGCTGCGGCCGCTGGGCTCGCACTGATCCTCTCCGCCTGTAGTGGTGGCACAGCCAGTTCTCCGACATCCAGCAACGCACCGTCCGACACCTCGGCGGCCCCGGTGACGTTGACGATGTCGGGCTGGTCGCTGGCTACCACGCCGGAGTTCCAGACGCTTGTCGACGCCTTCAAAACGAAGGAGCCGAACGTCACGATCAACATCAAAGAGTACGACCCCAACAACTATGAGAGCCTTCTGCTGACCGATATGACGGCCAAGCAAGCTCCCGATATCATCGCCATCAAGCAGGCCAAGTACACCACGCAGTGGGCGACCGGCGGCCAGTTGATGGACGTTTCCGATATCGTCGCCGGCCTGCCGTCCACCGTCGTCGGCTCGGCATCTTACCTAGTCAACGGCAAGAGCTACGGCGTCCCGTACCGTCAGGATTCCTGGCTGCTGTTCTACGACAAGGACCTCTTCGACAAGGCCGGCGTCCCCATCCCCAACGGCCAGTGGACGTGGGATGACTACGTTTCGACGGCTGAGCAACTGACAACGAACCTCAAGGCTGCCGGCAGCACCGCTCTTGGCACCTACGAGCACACGTGGCAGTCGACGATCCAGGGCTTCGCGAACGCTCAGATGGGCGACAACACGAACCTCAGCGGCCCCTACTTCTCCGGCGACTACAGCTACATGCAGCCGTATTACACCGACATGCTGAAGTTGCAGGATGACGGCGCCCAGGTGAGCTTCAATGACGCCACGACCAACAAGCTGACCTATCAGGCCCAGTTCGGCAAGCAGAACTGCGCCATGATGCTGATGGGCTCGTGGTACATCGCCACGCTCGTCAGCCAGCAGGCCTCGGGCGACGCCAATGCCTTCACATGGGGCATGGTGCCGGCGCCGCAGGTCGACTCGTCGACCTTCTCGATGCCTGTCACCTTCGGTGACCCGACTGGCATGGGCATCAACGCCAACATCGACCCGTCCAAGCTGCAAGCAGCCAAGGACTTCCTGTCGTTCATCGCTTCGCAGGACGCCGCGACGGCTCTGGCCGGCATCGGCATCACGCCGGCTATGTCGTCTGACGCCGTGACGGCGGCGGTCTTCGCCACCGCTGGCATGCCGACGGACGCCGAGTCCAAGACCGCCTTCCAGACGCACAAGACGTACCCCGAGAACGCTCCTGGCCCCGACCAGATGAACATCTCGACCACCTTGGGCAACACGCATACGGCGATCATGTCTGAAAGCCAAGATGCAGCATCGGCTCTGGCCGCTGCCGGCACCACGGTGCAGAATAAAGACTGGTGATCATCATGGAACACTGATCGGTCAGTGATAAGTCAGTGATTGGTCAATGTTCCCCTCCGGTTGGGGCACGGGGCCCGTTTAACGGTCTGCCCCGTGCCCCAACCGGAAACCCACCCCCGCCAACAAGATGAGGACTCGAGCAGCATGACGGCAAGCACTGTGGCGCCTGACCAGCATATGCACCGGCGCGTCAACCGTCTTCGTCGGCGCAACACTTTGCTGGGCTGGAGTTTCATAGCCCCGAACTTCATCGGTTTTGCCATAATCACGATGGCGCCGATTCTGCTGCTTTTCTATATGGCATTCACCAACTGGAACGCGCTTGGCACACCGCAATGGACGGGTTTGGCCAACTTCCAGCGGCTGGCCCGCAATACGACGTTCCGGGCGGCCGTCGCGCAAACCTTCTATTACGCGATTCCGCACATCATCCTGACGGGCTTCCTGGCACTGGCGCTGGCGATGCTGCTGAACCAGAAACTTAAGGGCGTCGCCTTCTTCCGGGCGGCGGCCTTCTTCCCCTACATCACATCCATCGTGGCGATCGCCATCGTCTGGAACTTGCTGTTCTCGCAGAACTATGGGCCTATCAACGAAATCCTCCGCTTCATCGGAATCAGTCATCCGCCGGGCTGGGTGACGTCGACCAAGTGGGCCATGCCCGCCATCATCATCGTCGGTAGTTGGCGCGAGATGGGCTACTACATGATTTTGTTCCTGGCTGGGCTGCAGACGATACCGCCCGAGCTGTATGAAGCCGCCAAAGTGGACGGCGCCGGCTCCTGGGGACGCTTCCTGCACATCACGTGGCCGGGGTTGCGCCCGACGACTTTCTTCGTCACCGTGATGTTGGCGATCTCGAGCTTCAAGGTGTTCGACCTGATCCAGGTGATGACGAACGGCGGCCCGGGCACGTCGACGTATGTGATTTCGTTCTTTATCTACAATGTGACGCTTGGCCCCAATTCCACGGGCGAATTCGGTTACGCATCGGCCGCTTCACTGGTGCTGTTCTTTATTTGTTTGGCCGTGACTATCCTGCAGTTCCTAGTCAACCAGCAGGCCGATTTAGTCAAGCCGAGGTGGTCGTCTGTGCCGATGGCCCTTGGAGTGGTGTTCTTCGCGCTTGCCATTTACGGCTTCTGCACCCGTACGACTTTATTAATCGGGTGGGGTTGGTACTTGCTGTTATTCGTGGCCTGTTTCGTCGTCATGGGAATACATACCAGCGCGCTTAAAAAGAGGCAGACATGAAAGGCCGGGTTGCCCATGGGGTGGGCAGGACGATCCTTTACGTCGTCCTGATTGCTTTCGCGGTGTTTCTGCTGGTGCCGTTCTTCTGGATGATCATGTCCAGCCTGAAGCACAATCTCGACGTATTCACGATTCCTGTCCAATGGATACCGAAGGTGTTCCAGTGGCACAACTACGTCGACATCTGGCGCCAGGCCGACATGGGGACATGGCTGAAGAACACCGTCCTTTTGTCGGTCGTTGTCACGTTCTTGCAGGTGCTGACGGGGTCGTTCGCCGCGTACGGTTTCGCGCGCGTGCGTTTCCCTGGGCGGGACGTGCTTTTCCTGGCTTACGTGGCGACGATAGCGGTGCCCTGGCAGGCCTATATGATCCCGCAGTTCATCTTGATGACGAAGCTGCAATTAACCGGCAAGGCTTTGTGGCCGATGATCGTGCTGCAGGCTTTCGGCGCTTTCGGTGTGTTCTTGATGAAGCAATTCTTCGAGACAATTCCGGAGGAATTAAGCGAGTCGGCCAGGCTGGACGGTTTGAGCGAATACGGCATCTGGCGTCGCATCATGCTGCCGCTGTCCGGACCGGCTTTGGCGTCCCTGGCGCTGTTGACGTTCGTCAACACGTGGAACGACTACATGGGGCCATTGTTCTATTTGCGCAGCCGGGCCTATTTCACTATCCAGCTCGGCTTGAAGACATTCCAGGCTGACCCGACGGGCAGCTCGCTTTATGCTCTGATGTTCACCGGGGCGGTGCTTTCCGTCCTGCCGATCGCTATCGTCTTCCTGTTCGGCCAGCGGTACTTCATTGAGGGTATCGCCACCTCCGGGATGAAGGGGTGAGAAGCGATGAATGACAACGGTTTCCCCAGTATGTTCCTGAAAATCAGCGGTGTGGTGTATCTCGTGCTTATGGGGGACCTGCTTCTGGTGGCTTTCACCGCGCCGGTCTGGCTGCTGGTATTCCTGACGCCGCTCAGCAAATCGTGGCTGTTGCTGGCGATTGTAGCGCCATTGTTGGCGCCGGCTTTTGGTGCCGCTTTCGTCACTTTCGAAAGTTTTGTGACAGATGGTTCGACGGCTGTAGTGCGGGCTTTCGTCACCGGTTGGGGGCGGCTGGCTCGTCGCACTTTGCCGATCGGGGCGGCGGTTTCGGCACTGGGTGTTGTAATCGTTGTCGATGTCATCGCTGTGTCGGGCAGTGGCTTTGGGGCCATGACTGTGCCCGTCTTCGTGACGGCTGGAGTTCTCGGTTTGGTGACGTTGTTCACCAGTGTGGCGATCATCGCCGTCCGGCCCGCTACCGGGCGTCTTGAGGCGCTGAAGCTGGGCCTGGTGTTCGGCGTCCGTGGCGGGTTGTGGTCGCTCGTGTCGCTGGCGGCTGTCGCCCTTTTCGGGTGGATGCTTTGGCACAGCCCGACCCTGACTTTGATAGCGGCCCCGGCCCCCGTGCTGTTCGTCGTCTGGTTTGACGCGCGGCGCGCGGTGGCTGGCTGGCTTGAGCAAGATACGCCGAAGACAGTGGCCCGTCCCAATAGCAGGAGAGTGTATGCCTTCGATGACTGATCGAATAGCCCTTCAGAGTTGCCAGGCGGCTGCTAGCCGGGCGGCCGAGCAGGTCGCCGTCAACGCGGCGTTGTTCGGCGACAAATACCCAGGGGACTGCACTGTGGAAGGCGTCTACGGGCTACGCCCGGCGCTCGGCGCATTCCTCGCCGGCGCCAACCAAGGGTGGACGACGGGGTTCGTCCCAGGGGCGCAATGGGCCGCCTGGAAGTTGTCCGCCAAGGACGAATTAAAGGACGCCGCGCTGCGAAACGTTGCCAGTTTCGCCAACCGGGCCGACGGCCGCATCGACACCCAAACTCACGACTTGGGTTTCTTGTACACACTGAGCTGCGTGACGTCATGGAAGCTGGCTGGCGACCAGCGGGCCCTGGCGGCCGCCAAACGCGCGGCAAGCCTTCTGATGGAACGCTTCCTAGAGCCCGCCGGCATCGTTCAGGCTTGGGGGGCGCCGGAAGACCCCACCCAGCGCGGCCGCACCATAATCGATTCGTTGATGAATATGCCTTTGCTTTTCTGGGCGTCTGAGGCGGACGGCCCGGGCAGCTTCGCCGAGGCTGCGCAGCGCCACGTGCGACAGTTGCGTGACAACGTCATCCGCGCCGACGGTTCCACGTTCCACACGTTCTATTGGGACACCGTCACCGGTGCGCCGCTGCGTGGACGCACCCAGCAGGGGCTGTCCGACGATTCGTGCTGGGCCCGCGGCCAGGCGTGGGGAATTCTTGGTTTCGCGCTCAATTTCCGTCACTGCGCCGACGTGTCATTCCTCGACGCTTCGCGCCGATGCGCAGACTACTATTTGGCACACTTGCCGGACGACGCCGTGCCGATGTGGGATCTGGCATTTTGCCAATCGGATGACCAGCCGCGCGACTCGTCCGCTGCGGCGATTGCGGCGTGTGGTTTTCTGGAATTGGCTGGGCATCTTGACGATGCCGGTGACACTGCGGCGGCGAGCGCGTACCGTCAGGCTGCCGAGACGACGTGTGAATCGCTGGTGTCCGGCTATTCTCCGGAAGCCGCTGTGCCTGGCGGGCCGCTGTTGCTGCACGGCGTCTATGATTTGCCGCGTGGCAACGGTGTCGATGAGGGAAACCTGTGGGGCGATTATTTCTATTTGGAGGCGTTGCTGCGTCTGACCGATCCGGGGTGGCAGCCCTGGTGGTGAGGCGTGCCCAAATGAAAGGAAATCACAATGGAAAACCGGTATTCGCATAGCCCGGCTGAGGTTGCCGCCATGTCGACGGACGAGTTGAGGCGCAACTTCTTGATAACCGACCTTTTCGAGACGGGGCAGGTGAAGCTCGTCTACACGCATCAAGATCGGGTGATACTTGGCGGTGTCGAGCCGGTGCCAGGCAAGCCGGTGCGGCTGGACGCGCCGCCCGAATTGCGGGCCGATCATTTCCTTGACCGCCGCGAGGCAGCGATCATCTGCATCGCCGGTTCTGGCAGCATTACGGTAGACGGCAAGCAATACGACATGCCCAAGGAGGCGTGCCTATATGTGGGGCGTGGCGTCAAGGACGTCAGCTTCGATGCGGCTGAGGCGGGCACCCGTTTCTATCTGTTCAGCGCGCCGGCGCATGCTTCCTATCCGACGGTGTTCATTGCGCCAGGTGAGGGTGACGTGCGTCACATGGGCGATCCGGCGACGTGCAATGTTCGGACGTTGAACCGCATAATCATTCCGGAAACCGTCAAGACCTGCCAGATCGAAATGGGACTGACGCGTTTGGCGTCTGGTTCGGTTTGGAATTCGATGCCGGCGCACACCCATGAACGGCGCATGGAGTGTTATCTCTATATAGATCTTGGCGAGAACGATCGCGTGGTGCACATCATGGGGCAGCCGCAGGAATCCCGTCATCTTTTGGTGGCAAACCATCAGGTGACGATAGCCCAGGATTGGTCGCTGCACTGCGGCGTCGGCACGTCCAATTACGCTTTCGTCTGGGCGATGGCCGGCGAAAACCAAGACTTTGACGATCAAGACCCGGTGCCGATAACGGCAATCCTCTGAGTCATTTCGTCATCCTGCGCGGAGCAAAGCGCAGTCGCAGGATCTAGCTAAGTGTTGGTCCCCACTCGTGGAAAACCACTCACCCAACGCGTCAATTCTTGTGCAGGGCTGCGTTGAGTTCGACGGCTTTGGTGCTGCGTGGTTTGGCGAGAACTTTGCCTGTGGTCGAATCGCGCAGGAACAGCCAATTGGGCTGACCTGACAATTCGATGGCTTTGACGACGGTGCCGTCCGTCATTGTGACGCGGGTACCGGCTGTGACGTATAGCCCCGCTTCGACGACGCAATTGTCGCCCAGGCTGATGCCGATGCCCGATTCGGCGCCCAGCAGGCAGCCTTCGCCGACACTGATCTGCTGTTTGCCGCCGCCCGAAATCGTCCCC
>Ga0123357_10005154_pt1 | contig 15591 bp, 14 predicted proteins | sample TergutEmb28metaG_FD_89873 | JGI IMG/M metagenome (GOLD analysis project Ga0123357, IMG submission 89873) | Embiratermes neotenicus P4 segment gut microbial communities from Petit-Saut dam, French Guiana - Emb289 P4 | ecosystem: Host-associated > Arthropoda: Insects > Digestive system > Gut ... | reverse complement strand
TGAAAAGTAATAAAAAGAATGCCAACATATCGCAGATTCACGCCACCTTTGCATAGCCCGGTAGTGCGGCTGACTTGTAATCAGCAGGTCCGGAGTTCGAATCTCCGAGGTGGCTCCAATCCATCCCAAAAACTAGGTTCTTGTCCTAATAATAAGTTGTATCAGTCCCTCAGACATCCGATCGGTACGACCAGTATTCCATCCTTGCGCTCATATGCATAACCGGATGAGGTTATTATCATAAGAAAAGACGGCATCTGCATTTTATCTGTATCTACCTTATCTCTCACTCTTAGCAGGTTTCTGGCTGCCTCGTCTATCTGATTCTGCCCCAGCTTTATCTCTGCGGCCGCCCACCTACCGTCCCGAAGGTGTATTATTGCATCCGCCTCAAGATTGGTACGGTCGCGGTAGTGATATATCTCGCCGTCGATGGCTTGAGCGTATACTCTTAAATCCCTGATGCAGAGAGATTCGAAAAGGAACCCCATTGTGTTCAGATCTTTCATCAGACCATACGATGATGAGTGGAACATTGTTGCTGCAATGGACGGATCGACAAAATGCCTTTTTGGAGTTGCTCTCAGAGCTGATTTGGACCTCATCGCTGGGTTCCATGCAGGTACATCCTCTATCACAAAGAGGAGTCTCAGGGCGTTGATGTATGATGCCATTGTTTTTTCGTTCACCTCCGGTCCCCCGCCGGAAACGTCTCCTCTGATCGTCGAAATAGCTGCGGTTGATGAGATGTTTCTGGACAGCGACCGAAGTACATCTATGACGAGTTTTGGGTTGCGTTGCACCCCGTCCACTGTGGATATGTCCACATTTGCGACAGCATTCACGTAATCTTGAACCCTGTTTATTGCTGTCTTCTCATCCTTCCCTATGGATTCCGGCCATCCGCCCCTCACTATGCAATGCGATATGCTATCAAGCGACATATCCGAAAAGCCGGACACATCTTTTGATCTGTTGAAGAGCTCCTGTAACGACACTGATCCGTCTGATTCTAATGACTCGAACAAACTCATGGGGCGCATGATAATTCTTGATATCCTCCCGGCTCCTGAGTGCATTATTTTTTTCTCTGGGATCGCGGAAGAGCCTGTCAGTATGAATTGCCCGACTGCGCCATTACGTTTATCAACTTCGAACCTGACGGCATCCCACAGGATCGGTGCGAGTTGCCATTCGTCGATCAGCCTAGGCGTATCTCCTTTCAGCAATTCCGACGGCTTCAATTCTGCCATTTTCAAGTACTGGTCTCTGAAGTCGGGGTCCTGCATAAAGAGAATGCTTGCAGCATGTTCCTTGGCAGTTCTTGTTTTGCCGCACCACTTGGCCCCTTGGACCAGCACTGCGCCGGATGACTTCAGACGGCCTTCGAGGTAGCCGTCTATCACCCTTTTCATGTATCCGTCACCCATGATGCATCATGGAGTTTTCATTATTTAATACTGTCATTTACAGTAATATGATACTGTCATTTACAGTAACCAATTACTGTTATTTACAGTAATAAGGATTGCAGACCATACATATTGACAATTAAATGATGCTTTCTGCTCATATTCCTGAATAAAGCCCCGATTTTCGGTTGTTCTCTGCGTTGCAGTGGATCTCCAGCGAACCCCTTCACGATCTGTTCTCGCAGACAAACTTGGTCCTTTCAATCTTTTATTATTGCCTCTGCGGACTGTATGCACTTTGTCAGCACAGAATACGCGTTTATCATGTCCCGCTCGCCGACGATGAATATCGTGTCGGTGTGGCAGCTGACCGTTTCTTCTATGTTGATGCCCGCATCCGAGAGGTTTGTTATGAGATACGCGATAACACCGCTTGTATCCACTATCTTCTCCGGAGACTTGACAGCGATCTCGACGAGGTTCTCTCTTATCTTGATTATATTGAACCTTCCGACCGTGTCCACGATCCTTTCCTTAAGCATGCTGTCGGCGATGATCGTTACCGCAGACGCGGACTGAACGCACTGCATGATGGAGTTCTCGTTCCAAAGGTCTTTGAAAAGGTTGTCCATTTTGTGAAGGACCGTCCAATCGTTCTTTGCCGTTACAATGCATGTCTTGGTCCTCATCTCCAGTCTGCTGTCCTTTAAGATCTTCAATATGCTAAGCTCGTGGTCGCTGGTGGTGTTCAGTCTGCCTGCGTAGCGGCGGCAGGCTATCATCACAGCTTCCTCGTTATCGACGTCTATTTCCTTCATTATCATTCTGGCCAGAGAAGAGTAGTTGATCAGGCCTTTGGCTATGCAATCCTTTACGCTCGGGTGCGCATCGATGTATGCTCTGGTCCTTTCCGCAAGACTTTCCTTTGACACATTGTTGGACATAATAGCGTGAATATCCTTTGAGTATTTATGATGTCCTGTTCTGAACAATTAATATTAAAATTGTTTGAAAAGGTGCATTCGTGTCTGGCTTCAGATAAGTTCCCTGAAAGCTGACATGAATGCATCTTTTTGCTCTGAACTTAATATCAGAGGCGGGATCAGACGCAGCACGCTGCCGTGGCAGATGTTGACGAGTATCCCTTTCTCGAGCATGGAACTGCGGATCGCCTCTGCCGTCTCTTTGGAATCGAACTCGACCCCGATGATGAAACCCGAGCCGCGGACATCCTTGATCTTCTCGGATCCCACAGTTTTCAACTCCGATATCCATTTCTTGCCGATAGCGTGTGCGTTCTCAACAAGGCGCTCTTTTTTGATTATATCTAGAACAGCGCAGGCGGATCTGGATACGAGCGGGTTCCCGCCGAATGTCGTTCCGTGGGTCCCTGGGGTCATTACTTTTGATATCTCATCGGTTGTCACGACCGCTCCTATCGGCACCCCTCCTCCGAGGCCTTTCGCCAGCGTCATTATGTCCGGCACCACGTTGTGGTTCTCGATGCCGAACCATTTGCCTGTGCGCCCGACGCCGGTCTGCACCTCGTCGACGACCATCATCACTCCATGATCGGAACAAAGGTCGCGGACGCCTTTGAAGAATTCTGTGCTCGCCCCGACCACTCCCCCCTCGCCCTGAATGGGTTCTACGAGAAGTGCTGCCGTATCTTTATCGATCATTGCCTTGACTGATTCCAGATTCCCGAATTCGTAATAATGGAAAGCCTTGCTTATCAGAGGTTCGAACGATTCCTGATATTTTGTTTGGCCTGTAGCGCCCAGCGAGGCAGATGTGCGGCCGTGGAATCCGTTGCTTGCTGACATTATCTTGCTGCGTTTTGTGTAACGGACAGCAAGTTTCATCGCTCCCTCGTTGGCCTCAGCCCCGCTGTTCACGAAAAGCGAACGTTTCAAGTTTCCCGGGGCGACCGACGCCAATTTCTCTCCGAGTTCGGCCTGTTCGGCCACATAATACAGGTTGGAAACATGTATCATCTTGGATACCTGTTCCTGCATGACCTTTACCCATTCCGGGTGCGCGTACCCTATCGAGTTCACCGCTATGCCGGCCACGAGATCGAGATACTTCTTCCCAGATGTATCGTATAGATATGCTCCAGTTCCGTGAGTGAACGCTATTCCCATGCGCCCGTAATTCTGGAAAAGGTATTCTGAACTGAGTTCCTTTATCTTGTTGAGATCCATTTTATCACATCGTTATTATCGTTCCGTGAGGCACATTTTTGATAACATCTGTCAGGATGCTACGTTTATCTTTGCCGTTGACCATGCGAACGGTCTTTACGCCAGCTTTCAGGGCGTCGCGGCATGCGTCCACCTTCGGTATCATGCCGCCGGATATCGTTCCGTCCGATATCAGTTCGTCCACCTCTTTCAGGGTCAGCTTATCCACCTTTGAGGATGGGTCTTTTACATCCAGCAGTATTCCCGGAACATCCGTTATCATTATCAGCTCTTTGCAGTCGATGCCTGCCGCTATCCCTGCCGCCATGGTGTCGGCATTCACGTTCAGAAGATTACCCTTCTTGTCTTTTCCGATCGGGTAGATAACAGGAGTTATGCCGCTGCCAAGAAGGTCCATGAGCACATCTTGATCGATGCCGATAACCTCTCCGACAAGTCCAAGGTCTACTGTAATCTCCTTTCCGCCTTCGATCGCCGTATATGGTTCCTTTTTCTTGCACAGAGTGCACATATGACCCGGCATGCCTACGGCGGTCACCGACGATTCGGTAAGGCTGTCGACCACGTCTTTATTCAGAGATCCCAAGACCTCCTCTGCGACCTTCAGGGTGCTCTCGTCGGTTATTCTGAGGCCTGCGACCTTCTTTGGTTCAAGACCTCTCTTTTCCATTTCGGCCGATATTTCAGGCCCGCCGCCGTGAACCAATATGACCTTTGCATCGCTCTGAACCAGCTCCGCCACTTCCCCTGACAACCGCATCAGGTCCTCTTTCCCGCGAATAGCGTTCCCGCCAAACTTTACGACGTACGTTTTCATCCCGATCACGATGCGTATTCTGCGTTGATGCGCACATAGTCATATGTGAGATCGCAACCCCAGCCGGTAGCTGACTCCTTGCCGTATGCCAGATCCACAAGGATCGTGACCTCTTTGTTGTCCATCGCCATACGGACGACCTCCACCGCGCGCTCTTCTTGGAAGACCGGTGCGCCGGAATCGAGTATCGGCACTTCCAGGTCTCCCCCTTTTATTGTGAGGCGCACATCTTCGAGGCTGAATTTGCAGCCGCTGTTGCCGAGGGCCATCATTATACGTCCGTAGTTCGGGTCTGAGCCGAATATCGCCGATTTTACAAGGGGCGAGTTTATGATCGTGTGTACTGCCTTGCGTGCATCCTCTTTTGTATCCGCACCGGTCACCTGGACCTCTATCAGTTTAGTGGCTCCCTCTCCATCCAGCGCGATCGTTCTTGCGATCTTGGTCATAACCAATTCGAGGGCGGCGATGAACTCTGCATCCTCATCCGCATATGAGCCGCCGGCTTTGCCGTTCGCCAATAGGATTGATGTGTCGTTTGTTGATTGGTCTCCGTCGACCGACACCATGTTCATTGTATTGTCAAGTATCTCCTGCCATTTGGCGCGGAAGTCCATAGAAAGAGAAGCGTCTGTTGTGATGACCGACAGGGTTGTGCCGTGAAGAACTTTCATGTGCGGAGATATCATGCCGCTACCCTTCGATGTCGCCGAGATATGAACAAGTGTTCCATCCTCCTGGCGGACGCGGACCGAGAATTCTTTCTTGATAGTGTCCGTGGTCATGATTGCTTCTGCGAAGAGGCTGTCCGCCTCGCTCCCCATATCAAGCTCGCGTGCGGCACGGCTTATCCCGTAACGTATCTTATGCATATCCACGAAACGCCCTATCAGGCCTGTGGACATCACTCCTACTTCGACCGGATCGATGTTGAGTTCGGCCGCAACAGCTTGTTTCATTGCCATGACATCTTCAATGCCGCGGCGGCCGGTCAGTGCGTTCGCGTTGCCGCTGTTTATGACCACAGCGGAAAGCTTCGGGGAGTTCTCTTTCATCATCACCTGCACGGGCGCTGCTTTCACGGCATTGCTCGTGTAGCCTACAAATGCCGATGCGGGCACCTCTGAGAAGACCATCCCCAGATCCAATGCGCGATACTTGACCCCGCTGTGCACGCCCGTGGCCTTGAACCCCTGAGGGGTCGTTATGCCTCCTTCTACATCTTCTATCATTTTTATACACCCAATCCGGGAGTGTCTATTCCCGCTGTTTCTTTTTTACCAAGCATGAGGTTCATGCATTGTACTGCCTGCCCTGACGCTCCTTTTACAAGATTATCCAAAACTCCGAATGCCACGACCTTTTTGCCTATGACATTGGAGGATACGTGCGCGTGGTTAGAACCTACCACTGCGCGTATCGACGGCTCTTTCACATAATGAACAAAATGTTCTCCACCATATTGTTTCTCGAATATTTTGGCCACTTCTTCATCGGACATGTCTTTTTTAAGATTCATGTAGCACGATGAAAGGATCCCACGCACTATCGGTAAGAGCTGCGGGACCATGATGAGGCTGACCCCTGTGCCGGAGAACATCTCGATCGCATTCTCAACTTCCGGCGTATGACGGTGTGTCCCGACGCTGTACGGTATCAGGGACTCGCCGCAGAACGGATGGTGAAGGCGGGGGGACGGCACCATCCCGGCACCGGATGTCCCGCTCTTTGCGTCAGCTATTATATCATTTTCCACAACGCCGGCTTTCATCAGCGGGGCGCATGCTAATATTATGGATGTGGCGTAGCAACCGGGGTTCGCCACCAGGTCTGCACCCTTTATCTTCTCGCGGAATAGTTCTGGGAGGCCGTAAACGGCATTCTGCAGATTCATTGCGTCTGTATGTTCATGCCCATACCATTTTGCGTATTCCGCTGTGTCATGGAGGCGATAGTCCCCCGACAGATCGATAACTTTTATTCCAGACTAGACAAGCTGCGGGACCTCTTCCATCGCCACTCCGTGCGGTGTGGCTACAAAAACAAGGTCCAGATCTTTCGTGTCGCTGATCTTTTCAGTGAATACAAGGTTCGAGTACCCCTTGAGGAATGTGTGCGTGTCGGATACTTTCTTGCCGGCATTCTGGCGTGACGTAAGCGCGGCCAGCTCAACATCTGGGTGTGTGCACAATAAGCGAGACAATTCGCTTCCTGTGTATCCCGTCCCTCCGATTATCCCTACTTTGTACATTTGGGTACTTCCGATGATTAAAGTGCAGGAACAGCGCAGTATTTAACAGTGATATATACACCATGTTTGAAAAACGACAATTATTGTCGGTAAAGTTGCTCAAGTAACATATGTGGCGATGTGAAAACGCAATGTGGCTTGAGTAACAGCAGTGTCAATTATAACGGAAAACAATCTTTCCGCGCGCAAAAGCTGGAGCTTATAAGATAACGATTTAAATAACGGAGAATTATCTGAGAATGATTTAAATGGCGCGCGGAACGAAGGATAAGAGTTCAAAGAGCAAGGACAGCAAGGAGAAGGTCATTTTAGCATATTCCGGAGGATTGGACACATCTGTAGCGATACGATGGATCCAAGAAAAATACGACCTCGACGTCATTGCAGTCGCAATAAATGTTGGGCAGCCGCCGAGCAACGATGATATCATTGCCCGTGCCATAAGGAACGGCGCCATGAAAGCGGAGTTCGTCGATGTGAAGGACGAATTCGTGGAAGAATACATCTGGCCTGCACTCAAAGCAAACGCCATGTATCAGAACATCTACCCCCTCAGCACAGCGATCGCGAGACCTCTGATAGCGAAGAAACTCGTAGAGGTCGCAAAGAAAGAAGGAGCAAAATACATCGCACACGGATGTACCGGCAAGGGGAACGATCAGGTAAGGTTCGATGTTGGAATTGTTTCCATGGATCCGGAGATCAAGATAATCGCACCGATGAGAGAATGGGTCATGACCCGTGAAGAAGAGATCGAGTATGCTAACAAGAACGGCATCGAGATAATCGTTAAGAAAAATAACCCCTACTCCAGAGATGAGAATCTCTGGGGGGCATCCTGCGAGACGGGCGTGCTTGAGGATGCCTGGGCGGAGCCTCCCAAAGAAGTTTGGATACATACCGTAGACCCTACTAAGGCTCCCAACAAGCCAGAGTATGTGGAGATAGACTTTGAAAAAGGAATACCTACCAAACTCAACGGAAAGCGCATGAAAGGAGTAGAACTCATCGAGTCGCTTTACGAAATAGCCGGAAGGAACGGAGTGGGCCGCATAGACCACGTCGAGGACCGTCTGGTGGGGATAAAGAGCAGGGAAACATACGAATGCCCCGCCTCCACCGTGTTGATAACCGCACATCGCGCTTTGGAAGCGATGACCCTCACAAAAGACGTGATCGAGTTCAAGAGAGGCATCGAACAGAAATTCTCAGAACTTGTGTATAACGGATTGTGGTTCGGCGGACTCTGCGGACCGATCTGCGCATTCATAGAAGAGACACAGAAATATGTCACGGGAACTATCAGAATAAAACTCCACAAAGGAAACTGCATGGTTGTCGGCCGCAAGTCAGAGTTCTCTCTGTATGATGTGGGCTTATCCACCTATGGAAAGGGCGACGGTTTCGACCACACCTCCGCGGTGGGTTTCATCTATTGCTGGGGCCTTCCGGACAGGACCGCTGCAAGGGCTCGCAAGAAGAAGTGATAGCATGGCAAGGCAGGCACTTTCGTCGGGAAGGTTTGAAAAAGAGGCTGATGAAGCAACGCTCAGATTCACATCCTCTTTGGATGTCGATTCTGCGCTCGCATTCTACGATGTAATGGGGTCCTTGGCCCACGTAAGAATGCTGAAAGAACAAAAGATAATTCCTGCCGATGATGCCGACAGCATAATAAACGGCCTGATATCGATCGTTGAGATGATGGAGAATGAAAAATTCCAGATCGATGATAAACTTGAGGACATCCATACAAACATTGAATTCAAACTTACAGAGATGATCGGCCCCACCGGCGGAAAACTGCATACTGGACGCAGCAGGAATGATCAGGTGGCAACGGACCTCAGGATGTATCTCAGGGATGTTATCCTTGAGGCTGTTATCGATATAGATACACTTGCGATGAGCCTGCTCAAGATAGCTGAGGACCACGGCGACACTATAATGCCGGGATTCACACACATGCAGCACGCCCAGCCCGTAACTCTTGCGCAGCATATGCTGGCGCACGCGTTCAGATTATCAAGGGATGCGGACAGATTCTTTGATGCCTTTGACAGAATGGATAGGTGTCCGCTCGGTTCCGCAGCTCTTGCAGGAACAACATATCCGATCGACAGAAGAGCAACGGCAGAGGCGCTGGGCTTCAAAGCCCCCACTCAGAATTCCATTGATTCGGTAAGTTCCAGAGACAATGTGTCCGAGACTGTGTTCTGCGCCTCAATGACCGCCATCGATATGTCCTCACTCTGCGAAGAGCTGATAATCTGGTCATCTCAGGAGTTCGGATTCATCGAAATGGATGATGCATACACAACAGGATCATCGATAATGCCACAGAAGAAGAACCCCGACATCGCTGAGCTTATCAGAGGAAGGACTGGCGTTGTGATCGGTAATCTTGTCTCTCTGATGACAATGATGAAGGGGCTGCCGCTTTCCTATAACAGGGATCTTCAGGAAGATAAGGGACCGGTCATGGACTCTCTGAGGATCATATCAGACTGCGCGAACCTTCTCTCTAAAGTGATATCCACCATGAAAGTGAATAAAGATACCATGCTGGCGGCTGTGGAAAGGGGATTCATTAACGCTACGGATCTTGCGGATTACCTCGTGACAAAAGGCGTTCCTTTCAGAGAAGCTCACGATATCGTCGGCAAGTGCGTGAGGAAATGCGATAAGAACGGGAAGAAACTGGAGGATCTGTCTCTGAAAGAGTTCAGAGAATTCTCCAAACTCATCGGAGAGGATGTCTATGACGTTCTTCCGGTGAAAGTATGCGTTGAAAGAAGGCTTTCATACGGAGGAACATCTTCCGCATCGACCGATATGCAGCTCACTGAGGCGATAGGCGCCATCATGGAAAGGGATGAAAAAATAAGGCAGGAGACCCAACTTATAGAGGGCTGCTGGGACTCTTTGCTTAAGAAAGCGTGACCTGTCTGCCTCAACTGAGGTAGCGAAAATTTTCTGATATGGTTGAATACAGAATCCATATCAGAAAAAACACATTAATTCAGAAACCCAAAAGGCTATTAACTTTCCTGAACATTGATTATTATGGGTTTAATTGCTCTTAAATGTCCAAATTGTGGAGGCTCCATTGAACTGGATGATAAGAAAGAATTTGGCTTTTGTATGCATTGTGGACAAAAAGTTTTTCTTAGCGAGAATATTACTCAGAAAGTAAGAATTGATCACTCTGAATCTTTAAAAAATTGGGAAAGATTGGCGGAAGTTGCATACGAAAACAACAACGTAGAAGATCTCAAAAAATATTCTGATCTTATTCTGGAAGTGGATCTGCAAAGCAGCAGAGGTTGGTTTTTGAAAGGTTGTGTTTCGTCAAGAACAGGACATTTGAATGAGGCTTCTGCCCACTGGAAAAAAGCAATGTCTTTAGCTGATGTTTCTGCAAAGGGAAAGAACTACCAATCGATCAAGAATGAACTCTCATATGGAATTCCAGTTTATGCAGCACAGCAACCTCCCGACTTTGCCAATTCCTTTCAAATACTGAGGAATATTTTTGGTGAAGAGGATGGACATATAGACTCTGAAGTGATGGATAGAGAGTTAACTCCCTTTGTTAGCTTCCTTGTTGAAGACTTAAAAAATAAAACGAATGTCTACACAAAGCCTCTTGAAATATACAGGGTATGCCTGATCGCCTTCGATCTTTCAATGTTTTCAATTTCCAATGAATATAGTTGCAGAGCAATGCTTACAAAAATTCAGAACTTAGATGCAACAGCAGAGTATTTTGAGACTGTTTGCAAGAAACATAAGATAATAACAAAAATGTTTAAAACCGATGAGGACAACATAGAACTTGGAAATTTATTCGCGGTACAGAGGATGATTATAACGGATGATGCGTATCTGAGAAAAATATTCATCCCGCCTTATGAAAAGTATCTCTCAAAAATATCTAAAGAAACAGGTGATGCACTAAAGGAATATTGGATTACCAACAAAGAGAAATTCATAAAGAATGTCAATATGTTGGAACGGGCTTCTAACCGCTTTGCCTTTACCCCTGATAATGCAAAAAATGATGAAAAAGCAAAGGTAATTGAGACATACCTCAAAACATTCGTAAGGTCAGAGGACAAAACTCCGGTTGAACCTGATAAATCGAGGTTCTCATTGAGGCGTAACAAAGACTAAATTGCGTTGCGTCTGGTCAAAAATTTGTAGTCTGATAAAGAGGTCCCATCGGTGGAACCCTCTCCTCTTGGAATGCACCTTACGAGTTTTTCGCAATATGCTCTGGCCATTGAGGCCGTGTCTTTCGTGGCATCGCATCTCGTATAGCTAAACTACTGTCCCTGTATACGCATCCGTATTTGCGCTTTGGCTTCCTCTCGATGCAGTGTTTCTTCGCGTGAAAGGGGAGAATGATAAAACAATTACACAAATGCCTGCATTTGCTTTTTTGCTCTATCTTCATTCCTGTTTAAGCTGTCATGGCAATATCTGCCTTCCGGAAGCCAACGACAGCATGGTCACACTTTTTTGAAGGCTTGTTCCAGATCCGCGATTATATCCTTGATGTTCTCGGTACCTATCGAGAGACGGATAGTGTTACGGTTTATCTTCTGTTCCTTAAGCTCGCGGTCGTTAAGCTGACCGTGTGTTGTTGTCGCAGGGTGTATCACCAGCGACTTTAGGTCCGCTACGTTCGCTAGCAGTGAGAAAAGCTTCAGGCTGTCGATGAACTTTATTGCTTCCTTCTCCCCGCCTTTTATATCAAAGGTGAAGATGGAACCGGCTCCGTTGGGGAAGTTCTTTGCGTAAAGCTCATGGCATGGGTGGTCTTTGAGCGATGGGTGGTTGACCTTTTGGACCTTCGGGTGTTTGTTCAGATATTCAACGACCTCCAGCGCATTCTCTACGTGCCTCTCAACGCGTAGAGACAGCGTTTCAAGGCCCTGCAGAAGAATGAACGCTGTTATCGGAGAGATGACCGCGCCCGTATCTCTGAGGAGTGTCGCCCTTACTCTTGTGACAAATGCCGCTGGCCCTGCGGCCTCGTAAAAACTGACCCCGTGGTAGCTGACATCCGGCTCTACCAGCTGAGGATATTTCTTGCTGGCGGCCCAGTCGAATTTGCCGCTTTCTATTATCAGTCCTCCCAGCACTGTTCCGTGTCCTCCTATGAATTTGGTCGCTGACTCGACAACGATGTCTGCGCCGTGTTCCAGAGGTCTGTACAGGAAAGGTGTGGCGAACGTGTTGTCCACAATGAGGATTATCCCATTCTTGTGTGCTATCTCCGCCACTTTTTCGACATCAATGAAATCTGAGTTCGGGTTTCCGAATGTTTCTATATACACAGCTTTCGTGTTCTTCTTTATGGCCTTCTCGAAATTGTTCAGATCGCTCGGGTCAACAAATGTTGTCTTCACACCGTATTTCGAGAATGTGTGCTCAAGGAAATTGTATGTTCCGCCGTAGAGGTTATTTGCGGCGACGATGTGGTCCCCTGACACTGCGACATTCTGGAATGTATACATGATCGCCGCTGCGCCTGATGCCGTCGCAAGTGCGGCAGAGCCGCCTTCCAATGCTGCAATGCGGTCTTCGAGCACTGCCTGGGTGGTGTTGTTCAGACGCCCGTATATGTTGCCTGGCTCCTTGAGGGCGAATCTGTCAGCGGCATGCTGGCAATCTTTGAAGACATATGAAGTGGAAAGATATATCGGCACAGCTCTTGCATCCGACACGGGGTCCGGGTTCTCCTGGCCCTTATGCAGCTGAAGCGTCTCGAACCTGAGCTTGTTCTTGTTATTGTTCCCAGAAGGAATGTTGTCTTTTGTTGAACTCTTCATCGGAAAACCTCTATATTTGACATAAAAATAGATTATATTAATGTTTCAACGACCATATGCTGAAACTGGTTCATTCGAAATCTGTTCTGTCGTTGTGCAGTATCTCGAATTTGACGCCGGCCGATGTAAGAAGGCTGCTTATTATCTCTGTCATCCTGGACATATCCGTGGACTTACTGTAGGTCTTTAGGTAAAACTCCTTGCGGTCCATGGGGAAGATAAGCCTCATCCTGCCTTTCCTGTTGTATCCTTCCGGTTTGCGGTTGCGCTCGATGTCGACCATGTTCATATCGACGAACATCTGGAAGATCTCCTCTTCTTCCGGCATCTGCCCTATCTCTTCTAAAAGGGCCTTTAGGATGTTGCGGAACACTGGCGCAAGGTCCTTATAATCCGATTTTCCCTTAAGAACAAAGTGAGTGCTGAAGACCTTCATCATGCAATACTAGGCTGAGGTCTTATTTATTTGTTCTTGAATGGCGCTTGCGATGTTTCAGACATTATGATATCAGACCGCATATTTTTTTGAGTTTAGAAGCTATATTTGGGTTTATGAATAACCTCCCTGTTTTTAATACAGCTATGTTATAATCCACTACAATGAAGACCGCATTAACTATCGCTGGGTCCGATTCCATCGGCGGAGCAGGAGTTCAGGCAGACATAAAGGCCATGGCCTCTCTCGGAGTTCATGCTACAACAGTTATCACAGCGGTCACGGTCCAAAATACAAAAGAGATCGGCAGCATTCTACCTGTACCAGAGGAAATAGTAAAAGAACAATTGGAAGCAATTCTCAGGGACTGCAGGATAGATGCGATAAAGACGGGGATGCTTTACAGCGCCGAGATCGTCGGTGTGATCGCAGACACTTTGGAAGATCATGAAATGCCACTGGTCATAGACCCTGTTCTGGCGGCGACGGTCGGCGGATCACTCTCAAAGGACGGTCTGGTAAAATCGCTCAGGAACGATCTTCTTCCGATGTGCGAATTGGTCACTCCGAATAAATACGAAGCCGAGACCCTCTCGGGGATGAAAATTAACAACGAAGATGATGCCATGCTCGCCTGCGAGATAATCGGCAAGCAGGGATCATCAGTGCTTTTGAAGGGCGGGCACATGGACACGAGGAATGTGAACGATTACCTTTACCTTTCATCGGAATTCACAATAATGAGCAAACCGCGCCTCAACAAGGCAGGGCACGGAAGCGGCTGCACACTGTCGTCCTTCATCACTGCAAACCTTGCAAAGGGTCTTGACCTTGTCAATTCCGTCCTAAGGTCCAGGGAACTCATTCAACGCTCGATAGAGACACAGTACGCCGTTGGAAGAGGGGAGCTCATCGTCAATCCCTTGGCATCATTGTCGCGCCCGAGCGAGAGTTCAGACAGATTCGATGTCCTTGATTCTCTTGATGCGGCGGCAGAGAGGATAGTGGAGGGGCTGCCATTGGGACTGGTGCCCAAGAAAGGTGTCAACATAGCTTACGCAGTAAAAGATGCGGCCGGCCCTGAAGATGTCGCGGCGATAGAGAACAAGATCACACTCAGGAACGGCAGACTTATAAAGAACGGCCCTGCGAAATTCGGAGCCGCCGGACATCTCTCATTCATTTTGATGGAAGTAATGAAAAAGTACCCAGATATAAGGTGCGTGCTGAACATCTCTCCTGCGGAGGACACATTGGACCTCCTCGAGGAGATAGGACTGAACACTGTTCGTTCCGGAAGAAGAGGAAATCCGCTATGGAGCTCCGCGGCGAAGGATCTTTTGGAAAAGACCGGCGTGGCTCCGGATGCCATATCTGATAACGACCAGAAGAACGGCAAGACGGTGAAGATACTCGGTAAAGACCCTTTAGAAGTACTGTCAAAACTTGGCTCTATTTTGAACTAAAGTTTAAAGTAAAAATAAAAAAGCTGAGTTTTAAGTTCAGCTTATTGAAACTATCTTAATTTCGAAATAAAGATCCTGGTTGAACCTTTCCCCGACTGTGGTGTATGTGAACGCTTCTGCAACACCATTGTTGTCGGCGTCAGTCACAGATGTTATGTAGTATTTCTGGGTCCCGAAGTCCACCATTATCATTTTTATTTCTTTCTCGGCTCCCTGCTCGGAGACGACCTTGTAGCCCGATATCCCATATGTGTACGTTATGCTTCCGGAGACCGACGTAACGTTCAGGGTCACGGTCCCGAAGTCGTTATCCACCACTGTGTAAGAAGTACCTGCAGTTGGGTGGTAATTCATCGTTACTGTGTTGCTGGTAGAGTTGAATGACGCTGTTGCGGGCCATCCGTACACAGATTTTTCTATCTCGGTGAACCCGTTGAGGGTGAAACCATATATGGAGTTGAATTGCGCTGACGTAAGGGTCTCTGTCGTCGGCATTGTGAATGAGGATGACAGGTTTACCTTGATATCGGTCGTGGCCGCATTATAGCCCTGGCCTGAGGGGATCATCACTTGAATAACATCCCCGACCTTATGACCTATCACCGCGTTGCCGAAACCTGTAAGTACGGTGGTCCCTCCAACGGTGAAACTAAGCGGGCTGTAGCTGCTTTGGCTGTTCAGCGTGAAATCGTTGCTTTTGAGTATATTGTCATTGTTTGCGACGGACCAATAGCTTGTATCAAAAACAACTGCGTTACTTTCGCCGGAGAAATCATAGTATGTGCCGATATAATCAACAGATACCGTGCTCCCGTTGATCGCGAGAGTATTATCTGCTTTCACATAGTTGTTGTAGACCGATGCACCGGAAATTGCGCATACGGTCAGTATGAATACCACGAAACAGACCATCATTATCGGGTCTCTCTCTTTTTTGACCTTGATCTCATCGCCAGCCATTATACCGATGCTTGCAATGTATGTTCATTATAAAAATATATGTGGCGTTATGATAACCTCTGGTAATGAACGACCAAACCTCTGATGCCTTCTTTATCAAATCAACAAACATCGTGAACACTTACGTTAACAACCGCAACCTTTCGAAACGGTGAAGTGATACGAACACTCACGACGAACGAGCTATGCGAGTGAGGCGTGA
>Ga0123357_10005153_pt1 | contig 15593 bp, 6 predicted proteins | sample TergutEmb28metaG_FD_89873 | JGI IMG/M metagenome (GOLD analysis project Ga0123357, IMG submission 89873) | Embiratermes neotenicus P4 segment gut microbial communities from Petit-Saut dam, French Guiana - Emb289 P4 | ecosystem: Host-associated > Arthropoda: Insects > Digestive system > Gut ... | reverse complement strand
TTTCCGCCCGTCCAGACCGGCCCTGGGGCCCACCCAGCCTCCTGTAAAATGGGTACCGGGTCTTTCCCGGGGGTAAAGTGCGGCCGGGGCGTGTTGCTGACCACTCACCCCCTTCTAGTGCCGTGGGCATGGAAGATTAGAGCTATAACTCTACCCACCCTCTGGGCCACACCGGGCCTGTAACGAGATCACTTTACCTTTAATATTAATGATAACATTTCGCTCGTAAGCATTTCATCTTTCTGCTTCGTGTATGAACGTGTTTCGAGATTAATTTTACGCTGTTTGGTTCATCGTGACCAGTTCACTTTACACTAAGTTATTTTATATTCGATTTTTTTTTTTTTGAGAATGTTAGTGACACGAATAACAAACTGTGTCAACGTACCTCATAACTGCCCTCAAACGGTGATCTAGTGCTGAAATAAGGCACTTGAATGAAACCAGCTTACTAAATCTGCTGTTTATACATCAGTGTCATCACTAACACAAAGTGATTGCGTTCGTTTAATGCACAATCAATGAGAGGTGCTATTCGTAACCGGTTTAAATTTATTGTTTCGATGTACCCTTGGAAAGTGCACATCGGACGTTGTAGCAAAACGCACGTGGATTCTGTTCCTTGTTTCTAACATAGCTGATGAGCAGAATGGGTGAGAATGGCGGCTGTTGTTGGGTAGATGTGATCTTAATTGTATGAATTTCCTTTTATTATAAACTTAACTGATTTCGAGGTGTGGTTTCTTTTGCTTTACCACACTAAATTCGCCATGAAGTCAGGTATTCCTTCCCCGATATCTTCGTCATTTTCCCATAGATGGGTCCATTGATTGTAAATGAAGCCACCTATGTACTTCCCCAGATATAAACAATTTTATTACAATTGTGAAGATATAAACAAATATTTATTGTATTATTTATAAGTAAACAATTGTAAGTACGACAATGATTCGAACTGTAAAATTACATATAACTGGACAATTTAACGTAGGAAGAATACATTCAAGTTGGCAATGATGATGATTGTAGTAGTAATGGTAATTCGAATTGGTTTCGATTGGGTGAATGTTGACTAAATTTTAGCAAGATAACATGTCAGACAAGGCGCAATCACGAGGTTTGTTACTTCGTTCATTTTTTTATTCAAAATATATGAGATCCAGTCCTCTGAAGGCTGTATTCTTGTTGAACATGAGATGACGCACACAGGACAGAAGTCTGTTAATCATAAGTGTAATAATACACTTCGTCGGAAATATTTATAATTGATTAATAAGCTAACTTTCTCTGTTTGTTAGGTTGTATATTACATGAAACATCCTTACAATAAGTAGATGAACTGATTTATAGAACTGACAATAGGCTACGCAAACCCAAGATTTTCCTTGGAATGCCATGAAGACGTAGAAAAATAACTTCTTTCATTCGTAAACTCGACAGTAGTCAGAGGCGAGTTATCAGCTTAACGTACTGGCCGCTTTACCCCCGAAGAAAGAATTCCTGTGCCCATTGAACGGAAGGCTGGGTGGGACCCGGAGCTGGTCTGGGCTTTATGTAGAGGAGCCAACTGTTTTGCCCCTGCACGGAATTCAAACCGGATATTGGTCAGATTATGAACAGTAGAAAAGTAGAATTTGTGAGTCCTGATGGGATCTCGTTGGCCGTAGTCCAAGAGATGGACAGGCCTATACCTTATATATTCATGTTTATGTATATATATATATATATATGCTGAATTTCTGGATTTTTAATAAGATCGTAATTTTTATAAATAAAGGACTGAATAAAATGAGGAACTTCGTAATTTGTGTTCATCACCAAAGACTATTGTGATTCTCAAATCAAGGAGGAGAACGTTGCGGCGTGTATTTCGTATGAAAGAGAATAAAAACGCATACAGGGTGTTGGTGGAAAAACCTGAAAGAATCTGATAATTTGAAAGCCCTAAGACTAGGTTGGAAAATAATTTTGAACTGTACCTCGAAGAAATAAAATGCGAAGATGTAAACTAAATTGAACTGATATGGCTCAGAACAGGGAAGAGTGGCGGACTTTTGTGAACACGGTAATGAAATTTCGGGTTATATAAAGTGCGGGTAAATTATACAGAAGATAAAGAACTCTCATCTTTTCATGAAGGATTATTTTACATGCAGTTAGTTAGTTGGTTGGTTAGTTATTTAATTAGAGGTAGACTGATCAATGACAGGGAAGATCATATCATTTCTGGCGCCTACTTCAAATATTTTTTTTAATATGCCCGTTTGCTTCGCCATGTCTGTCTGTCTGCTTGCATCCACGTAACGACTCCACAGTCGCTGAAAGGGATTCATGAACTTTAATTCTGGGGAGTCTTACCTTTATCGATACATTCCAATTTTGGCCAAAACTCGATCACAATAAGGAACACTTTATATGGAGACGTATTTGAGTTTCTGAGCGCTTCTGCATCGTACATCGCCTGTAAATCGGTAAATATTTTTCAGAGCACCAACTCTTCGAACAAACGCCATAGGCAAGCTCAACACATATTTCATGTCAAGATTTTTTCTTTTGGGGCTAAATAAAGTAACGTGGGCTTATTCGCCAAATATGTTACTATATATTTACGTCTTTACATTCCATAACTTGTAAGTTATGACCAAATTTATGTCCCTTATTTTGCCTGTATTTTAACAATATCTTGCCTCCCATACCAACAGACTATTCCACATAATAAAACACAACCCTTTGTGTTATAACTAAATACAGTGACTAGCGACTTAAACTTAAAATATTGAGACTATTCGAGTTTTACATCTTCCGTTCTACAACGTGGACAGGCCATCAGGGGTTAATGTATGGAAATCTTTGTCACATGTTCATTTTATATTGGTGTAAGAACTTTTTTTTTGTGAATTAAGAAATTAAGTGGCGCAGTGTTCTTCTACAAAGCACTCAGCTGTATGGTAATACACATTACTTTACGTGATGTGCAATTTGCAACAGGATCTGTAGCAATTCGCTAGGAAGTAACCTCGCTATTGAAAACTTCAAGGGACCAGCCCGTTTTACGATGGGAATGTAATAAATAGCGTAGTGTTTTCATGGGAAGAATAGCCTTTAACAAAGTTCGTAAAATTTAATTATAGCACCCGGAAAATTTAGTCGGTATTAATATATGTAAATGTAAGTTCTCTAGCCTAATTGCCTTTCTGAAGACAAAGGTTGGCTTATGAGGTCACCGTGCTCTTCTTTCTATTGTCTTCCCATTTGAAGGTTTGAACCAATTGACTGATTTTCAGTAAAGGTTTTATGAACGTTGTGACGTTGGAGACTTCGCCAATGTTATAAAAGAATCCTTACAATAATAACCAACAAGACGCACTATTTACTTTCAATCTATTTCAATAATTAACCTCTACATGTTTCGAGCCGGCTTACTGCTCATCATCAGGATGTACTGTTCTGTATATACAGCAATTGGTATATGTCATGCGTTTATGTTGACTGGCTATTGGCAGGATCGGGATGGAACTCCTGCCAGCAGCCAGTCAACATAAACGCATGGCATATACCAATTGCTCTATATACAGAATAGTACCTCCTGATGATGAGCAGTAAGCCGGCTCGAAACATGTAGAGGTTAACTTGAGGGTTGTTTGACCGCGCATCTTCCTCATGAAATAAAGTGAAATGGATGCCACTAGGTAATTTTATTGATGTATTCTTAGCTCGACATGTTTCGGGTACATACACTCATCATCAGGAGCATTATATGCTGCAACTCAACATCGAATGCTCCTGATGATGAGTGTATGTACCCGAAACATGTCGAGCTAAGAATACATCAATAAAATACCTAGTGGCATCAAGTTGGCATTTCACTTTATTTCATGTAGAGGTTAATTACTGAAATAGATTGAAAGTAAATAGTGCATCCTGTTGGTTCTTATTGTACGTATATATCACAATGTAGATCAACAAAAAAAAAAAATAAAGAAATTCTAAAACAAATAACCACAGTAAGGTGGATACACAAACGTGTGAGAGTGACACTAATAACAGTTGTTTTGGGTCTTGGACTGATCTTCTTTATGCACATATAGATATTCCAAAACGTGGAACTTAGCTTGAGCTAGCTTTTGTAGAATACAATGCGAATGTAGCGAAAACATCAGTTACTCACTGTCGATGGTGATATACAATGAATGATTGAATCTAGGCGCGTTAATTTTGCATGAAAGTAGAATATTAGCATAGCCACATTTAGCACTACTTATGAATTATCGTTCGTAAGTTAATTTTAAACATGATGATTATGCGAGTCTGTGAGATTTTACTTGCGCTGTAGAATATCAGGTATCTAAGGCGTCGATAAACAACGCGCATTTGGGTTTATATCCGCCAGACTTAACGTGTGCAAAATCTGTACTTACATAGCAGGTCTGCTGTTCAAGAAACTGAAATAAAATGAAATAAAGTAGACTAAATATTATCAAGGCCAATAATTGTGATGGATCTGTGACGACAGAAATATGTTCTATTACAGAGCATATTTTTTTAGGATTCTTGCTCCAACTTTCTTGTTTCTATAGCTCTAGATAAAAATTCATTTACAATATTTAACACTCTTTTGCTTGTCTTGGTAGAGGACATCCCTTTGTGTTTAAAGTAAAATATTAAAGTAAAATAAAATACGTACTCCGCCTGACACAACTATCTTTATATTAAAATAATAGAAAGATAGTTGCGTCAGACGGAATTCATATTTTATTTCATTTTAATAATTTACTCTTTTGTTCTCTTATTTCTATATATGTGAAATATATATCTGTATAGTCCATTTATTTTAAACATATTTAAATTTTCTGACCACGCACTTCAGATTTTGATCTTTGTCTTTTTCAGCTTCCTTTCTAAATATTCATTCAAATCTCCATCTGTCTGTAAAAATTCACATAAGGCTCTAATAAGGTATATTGTGTTATTATGCCGTCTTTAGTCAAAACAAAGCACGTGTTTAAACAACTCCCTCTCCCAGGCTTCCATTTCATACATGTCAGGATTTTATGCTTGCAGTTTCTTTTATACAGAACCATAAAATGCACTGCTTGTGTCTGCTGTATAATGCGCGGTCAGGTCCAAGTTTTATTACTACTTCAATACTGCCTTGTTGTGCTTATACAATATAAATGGCTAAAACCATCTTGAGATAAAATCCACTGAAATATGCCATATGAAGCAGAAGCTTTGAGCTTGGTCGCTTATGCGCAAGGGATAACCATATTTGGCTCACATCAGGATCTGCTAAAACTATTGGTTTTGTCAATTCGCAACGACGTTGGGACGTGCTCTGTAGATTTGAACAGTCTGTATAGGTGGCTCTGTAAGACCTACATATTTTCGTAGCAAGTTTTAAGTCCTTAATTTCGCAAAACGTTTACTCAGCGTTAACTTCTTTGGTGATTAAACGTATATTTGAATTAGTCCAGTAACATGCCTTACCAACTAACCAGAATTTTAGCGCCGTTATCTCACGTAATTCGGAACAGTATGTCTATAGTTATATATATATATATAGAGAGAGAGAGAAAGAGAGAGAGAAGCATGTTTACCTGCCTGCATTCTACAACGTTCCATGTATCTTCTGTGTTATTCGTGTCCTGTTTTATATAAGGTTCAGTTCAAGGTTATGCCTAACGTTGATCTCGTTGGACGAAAAGCGACAGTTAAACTGGAAACTCCAGAACCTAAGGAAAGAGAGTTCCCGGTAGACCTAGACGTAAATGAGTATATAACAATGGCTCAGATAAGTTACATAATGCAAAAGTTTGGTGCATATGGCAGTGAGCTTTCATGCTGAAGAACAAGAGGAGAGTTCCTTGACTAAATGACGAATCAACTGATGTGGAATACGTGAAGTCGTAGAGACCAGTTACGTATTTAAATTCTCTCCCATATGCGGTTCATATGAATGGGTACGTCAACAGACTTTCAATAGGGGAGCAACTTTTCATTTTATGCATAATTTGTAATTGTTGCCTTCAGACAAAACACCGTCACCTACCAGACAGACATACTGGTTCCATTCCTTGTCAACTATTATCAGACTTCACTTCATGTGATAAAGAACGGCCTTGGCATTCAGCCAATGAAATTGGCCATAAACTTTGAATAATATTCTTGTAAATAAAGTCAACTTGGTGCACAATTGTTCTTAGTATGTTTATGTATTTTCTTTACATGTTTCGGGTGAATATGTGCTCATCATCAGGAGAAACAACTGTATTTGCATTTACATTTATTATATACAGTTGTTTCTCCTGATGATGAGCACATATTCCTCCGAAACATGTAGAGAAAATACATAAACATACTAAGAACAATTGTGCACCAAGTTGGCTTTATTTACGAGATTATACAAGGATGCACGGTCAACAAAACATAAACCTTGAATAATGCTATAAAGGAACAGCCTCGTCCTCCACGTTACGTTTGATATTGTTGTAATATCATTGTAATATCTCCTGATGATGCCCGAAATTGTCTGCCCCAACATGTCGCTTATGTGAGAAATAAGTAAATGTCGGAATATTTACGGTGCTATATTAGTCAGATAACAATAAAAGACGGAATTTGGCTATATTTATTGAAAGTTAAATGATAAGGTTCTAAATTCTGAAATGGCTGAATTGTAAGCAAAGATATGAGTTTAGTATTTTGAAAAGAAACAAATTCTAATTTACTCTTAGTGTTAACAGTAAGAATCAATCACATTGAAAAAACATCTGAGTAATATATAATGTAATATGAGCGTCACTTAAGGTACTGGAAAAAAAGATGTTGTACCCACCACTTTTTAAGTATAATACAAATTTTGGAATGAATTAAAAGAAGATGTTTTGGGCTGTTCTGTCTTCTAGACGGGGTAACTTCTTTTGATATATACCAAGTGATACTGACGATAGGAACACCCTTACCCAGGGCCAAGGACGTATAGTGTTGCTTGTCTAAAATGAAGTAAATTGCTGCACTACGAACGGCCGGCACCTTAATTTCTACAGTCATGCCGGTCTGTGTCGTTGTTTCTCAACATCAGTGGACACAAACCGGGACAGTGACAACAGAATTAAGTTTTAGCTGTCAAACATCAAGACCTAAATATCTGTCATCAGAAATTCTTCCTGCAGCGTATCGGGCAGACAACCCGCACTGCAATTGGGTATGAGAAGTTGCCGCCTTAGCACGGCGCCTCGGTATGTGAATCAACAGTATCTTAGTTACCAATAATGTCATTAAAATGTCACCGCCGAAGTTACCGTAGGACTGTGCAGTATCAAAAGACTTGTTCCACATCCCTTGGTTTTTGAATATTTGCAGCCCCTAATTTTTGGTTAAATATAAACAACTTTGTGAGACAGCTGACTCTTAGATAAATATACACAACCACATTAAAACGTTTAAAACGCTCCTACATGTTTCGATCACACGATCATCCTCAAGGAGCATATATTGTTCCTTGCAAACGTTATAATTTAAAACATTCAGTGAATTACTTCGTTATGTTAACTTTGGAGCTGTAGCAGCATGTCGTGTTTTTGTGTGTGAGTCGTACGCTGTTTAGAATGAGCCTGGTTATGGTTGTGTGTCGTATGCTGTGCAGCATGTCTCACGCTGCACATCATACGACGCAAAACCATAACCAAGCTCATTCTAAACAGCGCACGACTCACACACAAAACACGAAATGCTACCACAACACCAAGTTAACATAACGAAGTAATTCACTGAATGTTTTAAATTATAACTTTGACAAGGAACAATATATGCTCCCTGAGGATGATCCTGTGATCGAAACATGTAGTAACGTTTTAAATGTTTTAATGCAAATTTTAGACTTCTTAAAAATATATATGCATGTTTTGGTGTGTGTAATTAAATAATCTACAGAATGCACGGTGAAACGATAAAAATACACAACCACATTTATCTTTGCTTTAATCCAAACATAAGGCCAGTGACAGCAGATGATGATCCTATTACAGGGATGTACATATTTTAGTGTCCCACAGTGTTCGATCTCGATAGGGTGATGTTTTCTGACAGTCAGTACGAATTGTCTGGAGATAAAGATGGAGAGAGATGCGTGGTGATGGCAGGGAACAGCCGGCCATGCAGATCTGTAGTTGCGACCATGGATACCACGAGAGCCAGTAGCGGTAGTGATATGAGTCTAGTGCCTGGAAAGGGAAGTAGCATCACGACGTTTGCAGTGTTTATATTTTGAAAATTAATGCTCTATGATGTATTCAAAACTTCAGATTTTTAAAGCGATTTATTTATTATAACAACCTACAAAATAATAATATTTCTTATACGGGTCAAACTTTTCATTCCAAGAATGGAATGGTTCAAGCGTTACATGTATACGGGTATCATATGACATTTTATTAAGTGTACTGAAACAAGGGATTTCTCGTTCTTAATTGCTGACCAGTGGAACAAAAATTGTGCTCATGATTAGCTATGTCGCTTAAAGCTTTAGTGCTGACAGTAATAAACAAATTGCTGCTCTGTTGCAAGTCGCATACACGCCGTCTCCTCTAGTTGCCAGTGACTTTCCGAATTTGTCGGTGTAACTGTGTGTCGGTGCCAGTCACAAACGACGACAATGACGACGCATTATGTTTGTGACGTCGCAAATTAAGCGTCCAAGATCCCGGCCGATAAGTGAAGTATTTTCCGAGGACACGTTATTGGAGATCCTAGTGACTACTGATGTGTTAATTTATGGATTATGTTTTGTTCAACTGACGATAAATATGGTTATCAGTTTTAAAAAGTGATTTGCTTAAAAACAATTCTGTCTGGAATATTCCAATATGTGTATCATGGACAATATACCAAACTGTCCTGTTCCGACGTAAGGACTGTATGAACATTGTGAATTATCGTTTATTCTTCACATTTCTTCTTCACTTACTCATTAAGAACGGTGTGCAGTTGACTTTTTCTTGTAATACACAGACTGTAGCAACGAAGTGACCTATCGGGTGGTGCGTACTGCATCGGAGGCCTGTGATATATATATACAGACAGAACCCTTACAAGTGCAAAGCAAACATCTGCAATTCTTCATAATCTGAAACTTGATAGAAACATTTCACGCATCTTTATAAACGTGAAGATAAAAGAAATTTCTTACTTTTTGGGAAAACTCTGACGAAGCATTTTGTCGTTTTGAATAACTTGCTTCTGTTATAACAGCCGCAATGTTTCTGTTGCCCCGAGAGCGCAGATGGTGTTTCCCTATTTAGTTGTGCTGGGTGTCATGTGCTTTGCTATTCCTGCTATGGAAAATAATGTTATCCTGTCTAACGTCGTAGGTTCGTGCGTTTTCAATATAGGGCGCCATAGTTGTGAAAAAAAATGGTTCTGTCATATCTGTAATCTTTTAATTTGGAACAGTCAACATAGTGATAATCCCTAACAATGACATCTGGCGTTGTTGTAGTGGGTTTGTCTTCCATACGTTGTGGTAAGTTGCCTAGAAAACAGAAATGTAGAAAGTCATGGCCTGACACTAGCTGTTCGGAGTCAGTGAGGTAACACAGCTGAACGATCTTCGTCTTCCTCCTGCCAATTCTTGAGTAATCTTCTCCGAGTCACTCATTTCACTGGTGTTTAATTTCTGCTCGTAGACTCTTACTGATGAAGTGTCCTGGTTCCGTGTACAGTCTGGATTGACCTTACTTCTTAGTATCATCAGCATAGAATGATCTATGGTACGACATTGCATTGGCTCTCTCTCAAATGTTGTAGACACCATTTTCTGCCGACATCATTCTTATTATAATACTGACATTATGATAATAATACACTTATTTCTTGATAGCGAATTATCCATTTATTATACACATTAAAAGACACAGTAGTTCGATAGTGTGGTCTTGTTTTGCCACTTCCTCTTCAACTAATGCTTGATGTGGAATTTTGTAAAAACTTCTTCACATATTTGATCAATTTGAGGCACAGAATAGAAAGGCTTTATTGTTAGCTGTTGCTATTGTTATGACTGTGGACTGTAACGAATCGCATCTATCATATTGTTGTTAATTTAAGTCGACAGTGTAATTACAAGTGGAGTACAGAAGTAGAATATTCGAGTTGATATTGAGTGAAAAACAGCAGATATTTTATGTACAAGTGGAGACAGACAACGTTTCAGAAATGGACCTCTGACAGAGCACCTTACCATCGTGCATAGACATATAGATAAAGACACTTTGCAGAGAAAAGTTAAACATTCTCTCTTTTTTCAAGCTTTCTACCGCATTTCTAAAATCTCCATAGGGATATAAAGAATTTCCCTGTTTCTTATTTCCAAACCTTTATTTCCAGCATTTCCACAATTTAGAAAGCCCCAGTTATTTAATTTCTTGAGCATGATCGTCAGCAACTGTGAGACCTTTTGAAACTTCTTCAGCTGTCGGGATGGCCCTTGTGTCCAACGTATAAATATAAGAGAGAGGTGGATTTGGATGAGTTTAAAAAATGTAGGGAGATAACTGTAGTGCAGATGTAAAAGAAAATATAGTTAGTTTCATGATTCATAGAGTATAAACCATGAAAAGTGCCTGGAAAGCTAGAAGAAAGCGTTTGTAAGCTCCGTCAGTTCTGTTACCTAGGCCCGTGTGTGACAGAAATCTCTGCTGATAATCACAGAAATAATCACTGAAAGACGAAAATTTAGCAGTGAGTGTAACTTTGAGTGTTCGCCGCAGTACAGCTGACTTTGACAGTGCCAAATATGGATTGCATTTTACACTATGTGAATCGTTTCGACTTCTTACATGGAATTGCGAAATGAATGTCGTAACTGTTTGAGAAATTTGCTTAAACCCAACACTGACATAGACACTTAATATATTCAAGTTCCTAGTAAGTTAAAAGCATCAACATTATCTTAAATTTTCTGTTTTGAAGAATCTGAAGAGAATTCCAACTGGTCGACGTGCAGAGTGATTTACAAAATGCATTAATATTTGAAGTGCAGAAAATTCATCCCCAAAGATAGTTTTGTGCTGTAGTAAAGATTGTCGTTTGATCTTTGTTTTAAGTGCGCTAATTTTTAACTTTGAGTTTATTGTGAATTAGGTCATGAATACAAAATACTTCCTTTCTGATACGAGTGACATACCGTACAAGGAGACATACTTTACGCAATTTTACACAATTAATATCCGTAACATAATCGTGTTCCTGGCAACTGCCACCAATACAAAGAAGTAACTTGTAAAAGCATTTGTACTTTTGCTTATTACAGATGCATTTATATATAATCGACAGATGCGTGGAAACATCCAACTACGAGGGCCGTTAAAGAGTACATTTGTGTAGTCTTTCAAGAGAATTTTGATAATACCCTTGATTTAGTTTTTCCTCTTTGGCTGCTTCAGTGCGAAGTTCTTTGAAAGTGTGCAAGAAGGGTTCTTTAAGGATAATCTCAGAAATTTTCGACAAAGGTCTGGCATATAAACTTCACAAGCAATTGAATGTTATCACCATTGAAATGCGGAAGATTTGTAGTTGCCCTCGAGTTCAAAAATCATTCCACTGGTCAACTGTCAGACCGCTGTACAAGAGCCTTAGAATTAGCATCAACAGTCGAAGCTGTTATTATCTGTAGTTGTGCTTTACTTCAAGAAGCATACGTCTGGGCAACTGCAGGACCGTTGTACATCAGCTTTCGGACTTACATCACGAGTCCAGGGTGTTGTGGCATCTCGTCTTTAAAACGACATATGGCGACGAAGTGGTATGTCAACTGCTAAGCGTCTCGTACTTTCCCTGCGGGGCCGGAAACAGTCATCGCCTGGAAGTGTTCTGCCCTGTGACCCAGGTTCGAGTTCCAGCAGTACGCGGCTGGTGATAGGTGGCGGCGGCTCCCGCTACGGCGGGGCCCAATGCTCTTCTCCAGCAGGCGGAGACCACCACCATACCAGTTTCTGCAGCAACCACGAGCTAGATGAAATCGCTGTCGTGTCTACCAACGCAGACCCACTCCATGTTAAATATGGCAGTGGATCTCTTACTGCCGCCAACGGGCCGAGGCTTGTACCAGGTACATATTTTCTCCGCAGATAAACAGATGATGGAAATGATCAAATGTTTAGCACTCTTTGTGTCTGGAGTTCCGGGCATAATGTCCATGGAAGTTATTTCTATAGTAAAACCAACTAGATGCACCAATATATCAAATTTGTTTTATTTTGTAATGACACTCTACATGTTTCGGACGGTCTTTCCGTCCATTATCAGGCATTAAAGACTGCACATACGAATGTTAAACAGATACTGCTGTATGTACAGTCTTGAACTCCTGATGATGGACGGAAAGACCTTCCGAAACATGTAGAGTGGCATTCCAAAATAAAATAAAATAAATTTGATACATTGGTGCATCTATTTGGTTTTACTATAGAAATAATATAAAGATGCGCGGCCCTATGAACGTCAAATTTGTGCATGGAAGTTTCATTCACTTTTATTTTATGCAGTCCATTTTCTAGATGTTATTTATTTAAAAAGAGGCTTTATTTCCTAAGGCAAAAAGTACACGAAACGTAAGAGTAAATGAGAGCGGGGTGAATAATTTTTTTCGACCCAAATACTTTGACGAAACTCCTTGAAAGCATTGAGGTAATCTAGATTGACGTGTTTTATGTGTTATATACGACATGAACACGGTGGTTAGCCCGAAACGTCTTTAAGCTGCGCGAGTACTATAAGCACATTAGTATCCGTAACGTGGCTTAAACAGCGCCACTCTGATGCAAAAGAAAACATGAAAGCTTTTAGTTAATGTAACTTGATGTGTTTAATATTTACTACCCGCTATGAGGAGGCCGAATCTCGAAACATTTGTAAACTCAAGTCATTAGGCTCAGGTACTAATGGTTCAGCTTGAAGTATTTGTCATCCGAATATCGTTCACAGCATGTGCATGGCAGTAGCTGACAAATAATTCTCCCACGTACTAAGGATATTACTGAGATTTGCATTTGGTCTTAGTTTGCCATACATTACCAAATTCATTTTAGGTAGGTACTTCTTCCCGAGTTTAAATGTGCCTCTACAAGAATGAGTCGTAGTTTTGTTCTCGTAGGTCTGCTATGTCTTATAAGATGACATAGACTATTGAATCATTAGAAGGAATAAAGTTGTGTGGTATATTTTTTTGAAAAAATGGTGTATAATGTCAAGTTACACGAAGATAGAAATAATAATTAGGCTCGCCTGCTCTTGCATGCGTTGAAGTTAAAGGGATAAAATGGATAAATATTTCGTTGCTATTTTTTCTATGAAATATGAATATTCAGGGCTTTGTTTACTACCTGGGAAGTTTGGAAAATGTAACTTCCAATGTTTTACCGGCCAACGATTTCGTTCTTTAATGTGGAATAGTGCACAGTATGAAAAGGAACGTTTGAGAATATATTGAGGTAACCTTTATTTTAACATCCCGTTGCGATAATATATAAACTAGATTGAATAATGTGGAATAAGGAACAAACTAGATGTCACTTAGCATTATATTTATTTCTCCTTATAAGTTGCTCTTTATAAAGAGCAACTTATAAGGAGAAATAAATATAATACTAAGTGACATCTAGTTGGTTTCTTATTCCACATTGAACTACGATGCACAGTCAACCACACATCAAATTTAGATTGAATAACTTTTCAATCACAAATAAATTGTCGATTATTTGCATAATTTCGTATTAAGTACGGCACCTTCCTGTCTGTCTGTCCATCTTCAGGTAATACACAGTATACATATATAAACACTTGTGAGGATATTTGTAACATAAAGTTCTATAAAAACAAATGAGATATCATTTTTAGATCAAGCACAAGCACATTTATGAGTTTAGGTTATTGATATAAATTTCGAAGCATTTCTTATTTAATTTATTTTGAATTCCTTCCCCTTACCAATTTAAGGTTATTTTATGTAAAGTACTTGATTATGGTGTAAAACTTTATGTTCTGAAGATTTTGTGGAGTAAACTAATCGGTTAAAGTTCCTCTTACTCGAGTATAGGCTGGTAGAGGGATTAGTAGTATAGCTATAGAGCAAGTTTGTAATTTGTAGGTTATGAGCTTTTTTATGGTGAATAAGAAAATTGAAATTAAAGAATATAATGAATAAGATTGTGTTAGAGAAATTTGTTAATAATTAATTGTGAAGTACTTAACTGCTTTGAATAATCTTGGGAATTTTGTATTAGTGACTTGACTGTGGTCTATTTTTGAATATATAGTATCTGAAATCAAAATAATCATTTCAGTTATCAATTCAGAGTTGGAGATATAGAATTCTTATTCTTCGTCTGCTAAGAAATGAGTATAAAGAGCGCTTAGTCGAATTTTTTTAAAGATATATATGCAAAGGGAAGGGGCTAATTTGTATTATTTAGAAACCGATGGATTCCTGAATACTGGGACAGGGTTGTGTAATTTGTTGGTTGAATATGGATAAACCTCTGCATATGGCGTTTTGGTCTGAGGTATTCTGGTCATTAAGTTGGCTGTTATTCTTAGTTTTTTTTTTTTCATTCTGTAGTATTTCTTGTTTTGAGATGTGAATATTTCTTGTGGTGCAAACAATTTCCCTGTTATTTTCATTGGTGGCAATGGGGTTTAACTTTGTGTGAGGTGTTTTGAAAATTTTGATTTGTAGTTATTTTCGCAAAATGGTGGCAAATTATCGTTAAACCGGGTCTAAAATTTCCCTCCAGTTTGTTTAACATACCTTTTTTTGGGCGTTGGGAAGAAGTTTATCTTTTAACATATGGGTGTAAGTTTTTATTGTTATGCAGTTGAATTTTATTTATGAGCAATTTTCTGTTGAGATGTTTGCTGTGAATGCTCTTTTTATCTTGGTTTGTTTAAATAATTTAGTAATGACGGTTGTCTCTTTCCGGACGTGTGTAAATTTAACATGTTTTTTATTTCATTTTTTCTTCTATGGCTTTTGGTATTATTTTATTAGATTCGTTTTTGTAAGGGGGATGAATTATTGTGGAGAATATTTTCAACTATTGAAATTTTATGTTTATTGGACCTTGCATCATTGTGATAATTGAAGAATAAAAGATCAACTTGGTGACACTTGCTATTTTATTTCACTTCTTGTGTGCTCAACATGTTGATTTTATTTGATTGCATGTGCAATTTGGCTCTTTTCATGACGATTTCCACGTTCAATCCGACTTACGCGGATGATGGAATATGCATGTATGAAAATTCAATATATTCTTCGTCAGCAAAATTACCATAACATTCTTAGTGAATTAAATACAACATTATTACTTACCCCCTCACTCAGTGTCATAATTCCCCACTGACTTGCCTAACTCATGATCATATTATGTTTATTGGACTGTGCATCATTGTGATAGTTGAAGAATAAAAGACCAACATGATGTCACTATTTTATTTCACTTCTTATGTGCTCAACATGTTTCGGACATTAATATATCCATCATCAGGACCTTGCGACTATTCTGTTGAATTACCACATTGGTCGTATTGTTCTTGGT
>Ga0123357_10005151_pt1 | contig 15594 bp, 5 predicted proteins | sample TergutEmb28metaG_FD_89873 | JGI IMG/M metagenome (GOLD analysis project Ga0123357, IMG submission 89873) | Embiratermes neotenicus P4 segment gut microbial communities from Petit-Saut dam, French Guiana - Emb289 P4 | ecosystem: Host-associated > Arthropoda: Insects > Digestive system > Gut ... | reverse complement strand
TATAAGTACAGCAGAATTCCTTTAATCTGGCACCCAGAGGGCTGGACAGGTGCCAGATTATCAAATATTCCAGACTATCAGACAGTACATATCCTGAACTAAGTTCTTACAGGATATTTTTTGTTACTGCTCCTATACTTAGGGCTGCACAACTGATCAGAGGAGTTTTCCATTTGGATGTATCAAAGTTTCTTGTTCAAAAACAGTAGAGCAGAAGACAGTGGATCAGTCATTGGAGGTGAAGAAGTTAATTGAGTAGGAGACAAGGGGTCATTCAGGTGATACCACAATGGTCAATGTACAGACACTGTTGGAGGATTTTTGGAACGTGTCCCTGAGATCTGTATCAGCTGCTCCTGGATTACAGGAATTCTAGTGTAACAAGATGCAAGAAATTTTTTATTTTATGTTGTTTTTAATTTCAGTTCAACTTCAAGGGCATCTGACACTAGAAAGTTGACTGTTCTAGACTCTTGTTGTTATTATTACTATGGTGCCACATTACTAAATTTACCCAAATATAAGGGACAGGGATATTTTCCTAATCCATCAACTGAAACAATGGGGGTCATTTTATAACTGTGCACAAAGTTAATTGCATTCTGTGTGGTTATTTTCCTGCAAATTGTGCAGTGGAGTCATATTATATGCAAGGTCACCTTGTATGTGGGTAAATATGGTAATTTTATAAACATGAATACCAAAATGAAAGTGATGTGCTATTTTCTGAAGAAGTAGCTATTTTAAAGTGTCCAGATTTGTAATTTGATGCCCAATTTTTATTGTCATTGAAGGTCCCTTAATTTGGCACCGTATCCACTGTGTTACTGATCTGTACTTCTTGCTGATATATTAGGATGGTGGACAATCCTCCATGTTCAGCTGTTCAACCTGCAAGCTGACATTTCATAGCCTAGGAAGTCTCCGAGTTCACGTGTTTGTTGAGCATGACTCAAGCACAGAGATGACTGAGGATCCTTCACAGTTCACTGCTACCAGTACCAAAACTTCGGATGGTACTGTAGTGCTTACATCGAAAGTGCCAACATTACATAACCAAAAATTAAACATACCAGTGCCAGTTTCATCTGATGGAATCAGCGAAAGTTTAACTGTTAATTGTCTAGGTCAGTTTCGTAAAAGGCCTTCCATGACAGACAGTGGTCGAGAAATACAGGACTCAAGTTTCCTTGGACAATTTTCTAAAAGGCCAACACCTGATCATCAGGATTTCAAAATGCAGAGTTCTACAAATTTGCCCAAAATGGAAAACTATATTCATTTGGGTACAGGTGAGCATGACAAAAGAAGTAGCATGAACAGTGAGAGTGATTCTCTGAACTTGGAAATTAGGGTAACAGCAGCAAATAGTAGTGATTTGCAAACTAAACTGATGACTTCTGATGGGCACCAGGTGGCTTTAGAGGAAGAAATTAAGAAATTAGAATGTAAATCGTTGACTAATATGGATATTAAAGTAAATGAGAGTAACAAAGTTTTGAACATAGCAGAGGAAGACTTGAATTCTGATAAGGACACTGGCAAACAGTTGCCACAGATGGTAATGGAAAGTGATATGGAAGTTCGTGTTTCAATAGGTCAAGTGATGGAAGCGTGTGTTACACTAAATGAGTCAAATATTAAGTGCCAGAGGTTGGAACTTGATACTAGTAGAGCAGAACTAAAGGTGCAAAGTTCCAGTGAATCCAGACAGCAACTAATTGTAGATGAAAGTGCCAAAAGTGATCAGTCTGCCTCAAGGGATAAATGTGAATTAGTGGACAGTAGACAGTTGCTGACAAGTGAGCAGCAGAAAGGGGACACCAGTGCTCCAGACGGCCATCAGACCATGCTCAGATGTGATCTCTGTGGAAAAGTGCAATCAACGCAGGAATCCCTTCAGAAAGTATGTTGAACCATTTAATACTTTCAGTAACAATACTTATATCAGTGAAAACCTGTAAGGGTCAGAGATGACTTTATGAGTTTCACCAACTGGCACATACTCTCTTCCCTGAAAAATGGGTTCTGTTCTGATTTTAGGCTTTCACAACTTGTCAAGTTATAATGTTAATAATAGTTTTAGGCAGTGGTGTCATGTGTAAGAAGGCTGAGCCAAGAAGGAGAATGGTATGTAAGGAAAGGAAAGACAGACCATGGCTCTGTGTGAGGATATAGAATCTTATGGCCGTTAAATGAAAGGGATTTAATGGTCATAAGGTGTAAGAGCAAGCTTTCTGAAGTTCTCACAGTACACAGCTCCTAGCTGATTTTCCTGCCTCTTATTTCACATAGCCTTTTCCAGCTCATCCATCTACTCGCAGTATGGAGGGTTATACTGCCAGCATTTTTGTTCAGTTTCCAAGTAACGTGATAACCATTTGTAGTAGTGGTTAGTTGGCTGCAAAAATGTACTGCCATGCTGATATGGAGTCTTGACACCGGCAAATAACATATGTAATAAAATATGATGTGTCATGTTGCATATTGTTATTCTTGTTTGATACCCTTGTACAGCAGAATTACCTGCAGTAAAACAATTTGGTACACTCATCCCTGGTTTCTGGATGTCCACTTTATGGATTTTCACTTTAACCCGCAAAGACACTTTGTATCAGTTTTTTTGCTGTAAGGATTTTTTTTATGGGCAAATGGTGTGTAAATTGGATTAGCTGAGCACATAAGGTAGTACACTTGCAGCAGACTTTTCCCTATGGACAGTTATGCATTATGGACTCTTTTTGTGGAATGAATTATAGTTCATACAATGATGAATGGAGTGAACTGGTTAGTAACACAGTTGAATTACTTGAGCAACAAGTTAAGAGAGTTGGTAATTAAATTAATATTTCTCAACACTCCTTTGTTTCCAGGGGTTTTCTAGAAAAAAATTCTGGACAGAATTCAAAAGCAAACCCAAAACAGCACACATACATTTGTACTGAAGAGTTGGGCACATTTTGTATGGTACCTGAAAGGAAAAGAATAATGATAAATTTTTCCCTCTGCAAGCCATGAAAGCACATGAGAAAGTGAAGGTATAGTTCCAAACCCCATATGCCTTCATGGTGTGCAGTGTGATGACTTTACATTTTGTTTCATTCATCATGTGGGATTTTATAAAATTTATCTTAACTGTTCATGGTATAATAATGCCATCTATGTGTACAAATTAATTAGCCTCTTGAAAAGGCTGTAAGAATTAAGGATGCATCAGTTTCCCACTCATGTCACATCTTTAAGATTTAATTTCTATGACTTTTGTCTACTGTTCTAGAACATCACATGTAACTAGTGTTCACTTTAAAATTTGAACAGTTAATGGCAGTTGCCCATGAATACAATACTATGTCTAATTTACTTGTAATTTGTTTCAGCATCTTCTGTCCCATGCTCAAGCTAGGCCATTTGTTTGTGAATTCTGTGATGCTGGTTTCATCTCACAACAGTTACTTCAGAGCCATCTAGTAATCCATCAACAAAAGGATGAACTTAACACTTTGCAGTGATTGTTGCTGATTTTTGTGTGCTAAACAAGAGTATCCTTTCTAGGTGAAATGTTTTGAGAGAAGTCCATTTAGTGGTGTAATATTTGTGTTGGTAATATTGTTAAGTGATCTTTTCAAAGCATGGATCTCATGTTCTAAATAATCACTGGCTAAATTTCAGAATACAGGAAGAAGTCCACTGAACACATTCTGCCATGAAAGGTAGATACAGTTGTAGGTAAAAGATAAAGTTCTTCTACTTTATTAAATGACATGCCATGCAGATTTGGGGCAGTGGAGGTATAGCATTGTTTATTAGGACAAGATGGAGGTGGATACTCAGCTTATGCTTCAAACCACTTTAACTCATAAGAAAGAATGTCATGTAACAACTGGTTAGGCTAGGTGGGCCAACTGATAGTCTGAATGTTGTGGAGAAGAGACATATCTCAACTCTTACCAGGAATCATACTGTCTTCCCCTTCTCATCCACTCTGTAAGGTGACACCCAGCAAATTTAGCTGATCTGGTTCCTGACAGTTAGAGCTTCATCCACCCTGATGATGGTGGCACCATGTTTCTGTGCATCATTAGTACACTTGTACCAGTCCACAAGGTGTTACACCCCAGAACACAGCAATAACATTTCAATTGCAGTGTATTTTTTATCTTCTTATATAACAGTTTTAGTACAACATAGTCAGTGTAATGACCAGGCTGCAAACCAGATTACTGGCAAATCATGTTCAGTGTATTAACCAACAAATGCGCTTAATAAAATACAATAAAATATAAATCATAAAACACAATTCATGATAAGTAGCAGGTACCTATCATGAATATAAGAAAATTCACAGTATAGATAGCATAAAATTAGCAAATCATGGTTCAGTTACCAGCAGGGGCAAGAGATTTTTCTCATCTCCAAAGTGTCCAGACCAGCCTCCCATTGAATGGATAAGGGGGGCACTTTGCCTGCGCATAAGTAGCCAGGGTGTGAAGCTGACCTCTCACCTGTATGTAGTTCAAAGGGTAAGAATTTGTAGAGCTATACCTCCACTCTCCTGCATGCCTTTATGGCATGTGCAGGTACAACTTACAGTTTTAGTACAGTTCGAAGATCAGGAACGATTGTTTTTTATATTGCTACACAGTAAAGCAAGAGTATCGTAAGTGCACTTGTCACTGTCTTTTGAACATATTCCGAATTTCTTGGCTCAAGTGAATAACAGTTTTTTACTTCAGAGGTGCTGTTTAAGGTCTGTTAAGATTCTGAAGGGAGTATTACATCAGTAGGACACTGTTCATTTCTTATCAACTAAATGCAGGACAAAATCACAACATCAAGGTAGCTAATACATCCTGTGAAAATGTGGCAGTATTCAAATATATCAGAATGAAACTAACAAATAAAAGTTGCATGTAGGAAGAACCAAAAAATGTATTAAATTCAGGGGATGCTTGATACAGTTCAATTCAGAGGTTTTTCCCCCCTTTTACCTGTCAAAAAATGTGTAAAAATGTTAACATGTTGCTTTGTATGAGTGTGAAATTTGTTCTCTCAAATTATGGGAAGAGTTTTGGATGAGAGTGTTTGAGAACAGTGCCAAGGAAGATGTTTGGACCTAAGAGGGAGAAAGTAATGTGAGGCTGGAGAAGACTGCATAATGAGGAGCTTCACAGCTTGTACTACTCGCCGAATATTGGTATGGTGTACAAATCACAGAGGATGAGATGGACAGGGCACATTGCACACATGGAGAAGAGGAGTGTTTACAGAGTTTTGTTGGGGAATCCCGAAGGAAAGAGACCACTTGGCAGTTGTAGGCATAGATGGGAGGATAACATTGAAATGGATTTACAAACTGACTGGGATGGCATTGGACTAGATTAATTTTGCTTGGTACAGGAAGAATTGGCAGGCTGTATTTAATGTGGCAGTGAACCATTAGTTCTATAAAATATTGTAATGTCTTGACTGTCAGAGAAACTAGTAACTCTCCCTGAAGGGTTGTGTTGCATGTAACTAATTAGTCAGTCACATGCATCCTCTACTGGGTTTTGTGTCAAATACTGACCTGAACAAGGTTATACCAGTACAATAAGTGTTTTGCAGCAAAAGTCTCAAAGCCAAAAACCTCAACCTACATTTACATTTTAATTAAAGCCCACACAAATTCTCTTTGTATTTATAGATATCTGTAATGTAGATGCACCTGTTGAAGTGTCTCCTTTAACATTTACAGCAGTCTTTAAACATCCAATTACACCTAGCTGATTGCTGTAACACATTGAATCTTCAGGACCTGGATGGTCAATAGGCCATACATGAACCAACAAACCTGCACTGATAAGCATACACTACTCACAGTATGAGGGTTTGTTGTTTGTTTAATGCCTCATGCATGAAATAGTGCAGCCTACAGAAAGTAAACAAAAGATTCATATTCTCTGGGATGTTACACCATGTCAGCGGGTAAATACTTCCTGGTGTTGTGGAGGAGCTTATTGCTTCCATCTTCCAAGTAGTTTAAGAAGAATCATATCCAAGAAGAATGGAATTGTGATGATGTATGGGGTTGAGCAAATAGGACTGTGACCTGTACTACCGTGGTATTCATCTGAATATATTTACAGCGTAGTGTCTTGGCTAGTTGAAACACTGTAGCCCCCAGCTCTAATACTTACCAAGAAAGCAATAATTTTATTACCATGTAGTTCTGCTGTCTTAGCCATACATCTTTTATTGTTGGATTATCACTTAAATGAATAATTTTCTGAAAAAGTACATCAATCTTGCCATGTTTGCAGTTCTGCTTGTCATGGTTTCGTCTATTCGAGGAAAAATTATTGTGTTAATATCTGAGTGTTGCAGTGTAGTTCCCTTGCTCTTTTGCATTTGTAAGCACTTGGTGTAATACACAACAGCCCACCTGTCTTAGCTACGTAGGTGTCACACCAAGAATGTACATCCTCTGTAGTTTTCATAATTTTTAGACCTGCTTGTGCTTGATTCTCATTATGTCTGGAAAACATGATGTACATACTGGTGGAGAATTCTACCTTCCACAAGATCTTAGATTTGGGTCACTTGCACAGTACATGTAAAAGTGCCCGTGGACAAGCTGAAGTGTGCTACTTTGAATGACTGATGGCAATAGCTTTGCTCTGAAACTGGTAATGACTTGGGGGCTCCCCAACCAGCAGGATGAAATAAGGAACATTCTTATGGTAGCCCATAAAGTTCCAGCTGAAGGAGCTCCATATGTGGAAGAGTCTCATTTGCATAAGTTACCAACTCTTGACCTGCTGAGTTAACTGCTGAGGACCTTAAACAACTGATATCTGTCGATGAACCAGAGGACAAAGATTGCTCTGACACCACTGTGGAGAGGCCTCAGCTGAGTACCAGTGCTCTGAAGAAGGGGCTGCACAGGCCGTTTCATGCAGAGGTACGTGAAATTTAAGCCAAAGATAGAGGCTGTCATGGCATCATAAAGGTTGGTGTGTAAGGCAACACAGAAGAAGGTGAAGCAGTCAAAAGTCATCTCATTCTTCATTCAGTCTTCTTCCTACCCCTGTATTATACATTCTGTCATTAATTCACCTGACAATTTTCATCCAGGAGTGCCAATGCTGATATTTTCATATTTATTATTCATCATATGTGCTAATTAGCATGTCTTCTGAGTTTTTGGCTTTCCTCACCCCATGTTTCTCATAATGTCTTGACCTTGTGCAATGCAGTTTTGCCAGTTATGGTGGTTCTGAAGAAGATAGTCCCCTGCAAGCAGCAAGGGTTTGCTATAATCATATTCTGTACTGTTACCTCCAAGTTACTTGTTCCTTTCAGTGAAACAAAATTCATTGCTTTCCTCAATAAGTCATACTTTATTCTACATAAAAGTGGCAAAGGGTAATCATGTATTGCTACAAGCTATATTACTAACAATTTTATGGTTTTTGCACCATGCATTATACTGTAATATTAAAATAGAAACCAACAAAATGCACGTTTTCTCAATATTTTAATTTTTTGATGTCTTCTACATGTTTTGAACCCAAGGGTTCATCTTCAGGAAGATGGTTATGTATACAGGCATGGTATATTATGTTTTAAATGCATCAGTATAAGCAGTCTTGTAGGTAGAAGAGGGTGTAGAACACAGTCTTCTATCTACAAGACTGCTTATACTGTTGCATGTAAAACACACTATACCATACCTATATATACAACCGTCTTCCTGAAGATGAACCCTCGGGTTTGATACACATAGAAAACATCACAAAATTAGAACTTTAAATAAAAAATGTAGAAACGGTGCATTTTGTTGGTTTTTATTGTATAATTACTAACAATATTATACATGGAGTCATGTTGTCTGTGCTGGCACAGGATGTACTTGCTGTCAATGTGAAAAGGCATTACTTGCAGGCCTCAACATATCATTTAATAATACAGGCATATATTCACATCTTCTAAAATTATGAATGTTTTTTAGCAATATTAGTGCTGTCAGTAACTGAATGACAGTAAGTAATGGATCAGAAAGAATGAAAAATAATCAGGTATGGCCTAATTTAAGGCAGTAGCCTGGCATTTGCCTGGAGGAACTGAGGAAAACCTTCAAACACTCAATCTGATGGTCTGCCATGCCCAGTATTTCAAGCAGGTACTCCAAAATACATGTCTGAAGCATTACTGCTTGAGCCAATGTTTTTGGTGTCTTATTTGTTGATGGGTCTGTTAACTAGAAAGAAGATCTCGTATCCTGAGCTCTTGGATTTTTATGTTGAATTAGAGTGTATTACCATTGTGAGCAGTCGTCTGTTCAGACTGCAGTCTACTAACTGAAGTGCTGCAATCATTAGATCAACTGATCATTTTTGCATGAAACAAAAAATTTAGCACTTTATAGAAATATATGTTTTTTGCTTTCTTAACTTTCAGTGTATGGTCTTTTAAATCTTACATTTTTGCTGTGGCAAGAGCACTGTTCTATTTAAATTCCCACTGTGGGACAACATATTTCTTTTCAGGCCAAAAAAATGCACATTTGATAAGAGAGAGTTTTACAGTTTTTCTGTCAAAAGGTTAATTTCTCTAGAAATGTGTGACACTTTACAAGACAAAATTAGAACAGTCCACATTCTGCAATACATTTTTTGACACTATAGTCTGTTAGGTGGGTACCAACCTCTCAGGCGAATGTACTGCCTCAGTCCTAAGGCAAAGCCAGCAGAGTTGGGAAGTGGCTGGTTGCATAAAAGAGAGTTAAAAAAAAAATTGTGGAAAGTAGAAATGACCAATTGGTGATGGATGGGGAAGAGGACATGATGCATGGAGGGGTCTGTAGCAACCTCTCAGGCGAATGTACTGCCTCAGTCCTAAGGCAAAGCCAGCAGAGTTGGGAAGTGGCTAGTTGCATAAAAGAGAGTTAAAAAAAAATTGTGGAAAGTAGAAATGACCAATTGGTGATGGATGGGGAAGAGGACATGATGCATGGAGGGGTCTGTAGCAACTGTGCAGTGTGAAAAGTGGAATAGCTGTAAAGAGCCATTTGGCAGGATGTGGTAGGAAGAGTAACAAAGGCAGGAAGAATAACAGATTGCAAGCTAAAAAAGTAAGAAAGCTCTTTTGCAGGGTATTAAAGGAGAGTAGAAAAGAGCCCTTTTGTAAGCATGGAAGGAAGATTAACTAAGAGCATTTTTTCGGGCCATGGGTGGAAGAGTAACAAGAACTCTTTTCAGGACTGCAGTAGAGGAAAGCTAAGACAAGAGTATAGTTTTCTAAAAGGCCCCTCATGCACTCCTTGGGACTAAATGACAGGCTTGCATGACCTGCTGATGCAGAAACCATCTGCTTTATTTATGATGGTGGGGTGGAGCTTGATTGGTTGACAGCATTTAATTCCAATCTCACAGGAACATCCAGCCTGTCCAGTGCACTAGAGGGCCATATGATGCCTGCCTTGTGTCTTTAGGGCCAAAGTAAACTGGATATTTTCCTTGACAAGTGGCCTATAGTCCTGATGTTATGTGTGAAACACCTTGCTCAAATATGCTGATGTTTGGGGTGGTGTATTTTTTTTAAATGCAGGTGTCCACCTGCCAGAGTACACTGTATGTAAGCCCATAAGACCACAGTATGGAATATTCATTCTTAAATGTTCATTTTTACAACACCATGATCATGGGACTTTCAAATCACCATCACACTATAAAGAGATGACAGATAGTGGTAACTTTCAGAGATAATTTCTTCATTAAAACTGATAGACTAGTTGAGGATTAAATTGGCTATTGTGCTGAGTAGAAGGGTTAGTGATTCAAGAAATTTCAAAGGAATTTTTTGCCATCGTCATCCACGGTTAAGGAGTCCTGGATGAATGCCATGCTATCCAGCAAAACAACCCAGTAGACCTTAATCCTCAGCATCAGTGCTGTAACAACATCAAATCTTGCATGACCGTCTAATTCCATGCTTCTGACACTTTTGCAGAAAATAGGTCTCAACCTGTTTGTCATATCAAATTTCACTTGCCCGCAAGTTGTTTTTATATCTTTTGCCTGTTAGTGTTATTACTCTGGTGGGACCAAATTTTTGAAAGAATGGATAGAGTCGAGTAAAAAGTGTAAAGTTATGCCATGTTGGCTTATGTTACAGGGTTTGTTATAGTGCTTCATTTAGGTTAATATGTTAAGGTCACATTGATTGTCTGAGATATATTGTGGTAACTGAGGTTAAAGGAATGTGACACAAGCTATGATAACCTTTAGTAACTGAAAGTTGCCTATTGTTATGATTGTGAGGAATTGTAATAACTGAGGTAAATTTGAGTAAATCAGGGCAAATTCTTATCCTTATATGCTTAAAGGTGATGAAAGATTGAGTGAGTTCAGGGTTCAATGTAAAGTTAGGCATAGTAAATGTGGGTTAGGGTATACTGGTTTATTATGTATTCATTTGTGTGAAGTTTGGCAGAGTTTTTTACATCAGATCAATGTATTGTAATATTTATCAGATGAAACGTTTGAGACACTCACATAAAATCCATTTTTTCCTTTTGTTCAACTCGGATTTTACTTAAATCCTGTTCATGGTCTGACAGTCCTCCCTAAGTTTCTTTGTGGTGAGTCCGGATAAATACTGGGACTGTACCTTAAAATAATCCATGGGTGCATTGTCCTACATCTGTCCTGAATCACTCCAGGGCATCTCATTCAAAGCTAGGCAAACTGAGGAATTGAAATACTGCTAGGAATAGAGAGTAAATTAGCAACCCATCCACAGTACTGTTCACTGAGCAAATGGGGTGATTAGTGCTGCTTGAAGTAATATCTATGTCTGAGCATAATAGCCAAATGTGATCTCAATAAGTATAACCCAAAAATTAAGGAATGTGCCTTCAGAATTCCAAAATTCTTACATATGAGCGACCTGTACTAAACCCTGTGTGTAAAAATTATTAATGCACACAAGATTGATACTTACATAAAATCCATTTAGAAATGGATCCTTTGAAAGTTGCTGCTGGTTTCATGGCTGTGATATATTCATCTAGTAAGGTAATTGGAGTGCTTCAAAACACATACATTTTCTATTGTTTCATCTTCCATCTTGTTCAGCCAAAACAATCTGTATAGACGTGTCACATTTTGAAACATTGATTTGTTCCTTCAGTCCTTCACTTCCACCCTTGATGTACTGTATGTACCTTTCATTTTACATGTGCTCTTGGTCTGAGTGCACTGTATGTTCGTGAATGCTTTGAAGGGTACTATAGATTTAAACCCTCTCCATTCTGGGCAGTAGATGGAAATTAAAACCCAGTGTCATAGAAGGGTTAAAATGATGCAGTGGTAGAAACATATTCTGCTCTTTTCATTAGTGGGACCTCTGTGATGTCTTATGTATGAATATAGTCTCTGGCCTACCATATGAATACAGAGTAGGAGTGATTAATATACCAGTATGACATTCACTTAATTTTATTTTATGAGAGTTTAATTGTCATAGAATAACAGTTACTGCTGAACAAAATCTCTGCAATTGTTGCACACACAGATATTAAAAATGATCAAACCTGCAAAACAATGAAGAATGTGGCATTTCATACTGATAGGGGATAAAATGTGCATAAAATTTATTGGTTCAAACTGATGCTTTGGAATGATCACTCGTGTGATACTAGATGTATAATTTGCTCATAGTGATTGATTGAAATTTTCATTGTTCAGTCATGTCATTTCATCTCTTCTGTGTTTATTGTTTTCTGTACAATTCTGGGCTTATGTCTCCTATTTGAATTTGTAAAAGAAGAAAGTATTGTGACTCTCTTTTGTAAATAGTTTGTTATTGCTTTCTTGAGATTGTTGCCAAAATATTTCATAGTGACTGTGTTTTCAGAATGACACTGACTTCAACTGTTGTTAAGTAAGACTCCCTACGGAATGCTGTCCATTAGTTGCCAAATTTTTTTTATATCCATACTCCCTCCTCTGATTCATTTAACCTGTTTCAGTATTGAGTGGGAACTTTTTAAACCGAGAAACATAGAAATGTATGCATGCAAAGTTTTGTAAAATTTATGGCTGATATGGCTTCATTTTCATATTTGTACAGAAAAAAATACTTCAGTAAATACTGAGAAGCCATGTTGTTGAATGTAGTAATTTTTTACATATAAATAAGAGAAATTATTTCTGTACATATTACAGTGTTTCCTAGTAGAGCAGTTTTATTATAAAATATTATATATATATATATGCTATTTAAAAATTATAAATATCATTATTTTGTAAATATATATTACTGAAAATTTTTTGACAAAATATGACATACCTATTTACCAAACTGGCTTTTATCCAGCTTATAAAAGCAACTTTTTTAAAACAATGCTATAATTGCAAATCTGGACACACACTGCAGAATGCAGTGCATTTGTAAATTGTGTATTCTTGTTACATGTGTAAACTTTGAACTTTCTAGCCCAGTTGGTGGGATAAAATCACTGTGAGAAGTTTGTGTTGTTTAAGGGAGTGGCCTCCAAACTTTTGTTCCTGATGGCACAGCTTGATCTGTAAAGCAGCTGTATTTACCCAAGTATAAGGTGAACCTGCACATAGTGGGACACCCCTTTACAGTCTTAAGGAAAATATCTATACTGAATGTGTGTAACTTTGTGCATGATTATAAGGTGGTTTCCTGTTATGTGATGATGACTTAGGAAAAAAATGTTTTTGTCTCATATTTGGGTGAGTACAGTCATTGCTGATACAAGCCATAATAAAAGCTAGAATGAAACATTTACAAATAACTCTGTGTCTTTTTGACAAAGATTATGGATTCCAGAATAAACATCTGTTGTGTTCTGAAACTGTTTTATATGTGGGGGGCATGCCTTAAAAAAACGTGTTAACCGTCAAGCCAGATATCAGGAACTGTAATCTTATGGTAAAGGAAACAACACGGGCAATGTATGTATAACATAACATTGGTGCAGGTTAGTGTCATGTTTATACATCCTCGGCTATCGTAAGATCCTGATACAATTTTATTCAAAGAGACTGCTGTTGTGGCCATTGAATGTCATCAGCAACAGTAAAATGTGCTGAGGTCTTGATGTAAAGTGCCATATTATATCCAAATTTGGATTTTCTGAACAGATTTACATAAAAGTCCCCAATATCAAATTTCAAGGAAATCCGTCCCGTGGTAGCCGCACCAATACATGCAGAAAGAGGGATAGATGGATGTGATGAAGGTAATAGGCACTTTTTTGCAATTATGCAAAGAGTGCCTAAAATGGCTAGAAATATTTGTGCTTTGGAATTTTAACCTTTAAATGTATGCAGAGGTATTGAGTGAAACTGACCATGTAATTTATGACTTTAGGAGGTGCAGGCTTTACTCTCTAACCTACTTAGGTGTACACATTTTTCATGTTTAAAGTATGTGTAACTATAACTAAAAACAAAACCCGGTTTCATCTCAAAGAATTTAAACCACTCACTTATAATTGTTTTGTACAGGACATCCCGTTGAAAGATAATAATACAATTATTTGTCTCGGTCAAACTGAAACAGTAATTTTAATATTATCTTTCAATCACGTTACCATGTTGTTTGGCATATGTTACACTAAATACAGTTATTCATTGCACTGTCTTGTAAGACTTCAGGGATGTTACTTTTTGGTTGAGAGTGAGAACTTATGTAAAGGTTTGCAAAACGAGATGAAGTGCAACATTTGTACAGGTGACAAGAATAATGTTACCACATTGAAGTTTAAGTTTTTCAGCACTGTATGTACGAGCTGATTGTGTTTGGCATTTTAGGACAAATTTTGAATATCTCCACCATGAAAAGTTGATGACATTTCTGTACTGTCAATTTTGATTGCTGTTTTAGTTTTCTCCTATTAACATGCAGTAAATAAAATCAAAGCATGAGACAAAATAACATTATTTTGGGACATCTGTATTTTAGTAAATCTTTTATCTGTATGTTCAGTAATCTGATTTTGCCTTTTGAAACAAATTCCAAAGACTCTTGACATTCAGTGATATAACTTGTGCCCCAAAGGTTGGAGGCCACTCAAATGTGCTAATGTAACTAGAAGGCAAGTTGTTTCCAGCAGGTTGAGAACTACTGTTGAGAACAGGGCTTAGTTTGTAATGGAACTATGTACCTTTACTGAAAGTGGCTGTCTAAAGAACTGCATACAGTCTGAGTCAGAGAGAGCTGATGAAACAGTCCCATATGACAGAGCATTAACAGAAAACTGTGATGTGTGATTTTACTAGACTACTAAGCTTTGGTAAGCTGAGCATCTTAGACTATACACTACATGCATTTGTATGTTTGTAAACATGAAGTAAATAGGAAGGATGCAGGACAAAAACATGAATGGTCCAGAAAATTTCTTCAGATAAGTTAATTACACGGAAATTGAAAATGGAGTTAGTTTTCAAGACAGTTTGTATTTAACATGAAACCCTAAATAACTACTAATTCTGGAGGAATGATTGTAGATTTTTTGCTTGTTGTTTAGATGTAGAGAGTTCACTGTATGTCTAACACATCAGGAAATATCAGCAGAGCTTAACACTCCTGGCATATTCATTCTGTTACTGTCCTTAGGTTTTAAATTTGCAAATATTTTTATGGAAGACACTTAAAATTTGAATATAAACATGCTTTTCCTCATTTTACACAACACATATGGCATTTTTCTCTGTATCTGCACAACATACTTACTGTCAGTCTGAAAGCAATCATGAGTTTCTTTGTTGTACAGATGGGATGATGTGTTATGGAATGTTACATCTAGATCATTATATGTTTCTTCGGCCTCTCTGGCTCTGCTGTATTTATTGTATTTGTCTTGTAAACAGCAACATGCCATGAATGTACACAAGTCTTCATAAGCAGTGTCCGTTAATTTTGTACTGTTGTCACCAATACTAGAGCATGTCCACACATTTTAGTAAAAATCCCTACTGTACAATTTCAAGAAAATCTGCCCAGTGACAGTACAAGTGTTCCATCTGGACAGACAGCAGGACATGGCAAAGATACAATAGTAGCTGCATTGTACAATTTACTTTGCAAATACATCTGAAAATAAGTTTACTTAACAGGCTGTAACAGACATATTACTTCTAGAATATACTGGAAGGGCATAGTTCTTTTAACCCAGTATGTGTGTGGGAATGTCAGATAGGCCTGTGACAGGTAATGCAATCCACATTTGGCCATAACTTTTCTCACCTATAAGTCTCGAATTATCCTTGGAGTTTTTACTTTCGCTTTTCATTCACAGATGGCAGAGAGACAGCCTCTCTGCGTTAAATGTACCACTTTCCGAGACATGAGAATACTAGATGGAAGAATATTTTGATATAGAAGTTCAGTTTATGAATCTAACAATTTCTTACAGCTGTCAATTTTAGGGAGGGCATCATGAAGTGCTCTGATGAAGTATATAACAAATTCACTAATATACGTCAGCACAACAATTATTTATTGGATCATACAGGCTACATGTTTCGACCTGTTAACAGGTCATCATCAGGCCTCCAGCAGAATAAGTCAAAGGTG
>Ga0123357_10005150_pt1 | contig 15596 bp, 8 predicted proteins | sample TergutEmb28metaG_FD_89873 | JGI IMG/M metagenome (GOLD analysis project Ga0123357, IMG submission 89873) | Embiratermes neotenicus P4 segment gut microbial communities from Petit-Saut dam, French Guiana - Emb289 P4 | ecosystem: Host-associated > Arthropoda: Insects > Digestive system > Gut ... | reverse complement strand
GGGGCAGAATCTTATGACTCCATAGCGCTTTTCGGAAAGGAAAACATTTCATTTCTCAAACAATTTCTTGAGCTGAAAAACGGTATCCCTTCTCATGACACTATCAATCGTGTGTTTCAGATTCTGAATCCTCGTCAGTTTGAACGCTGTTTTATATCGTGGGCGAAGGGACTTAAAGAGGATGGGATTTTGGAACGAGTAATATCTATTGATGGGAAAACCGTTCGAGGTTCAAAGGATAGTTTTCACCACCGCTCACCGCTACATTCGGTACATGCATGGAGTGTTGAAAACAGTATTTGTCTGGGGCAAATGGAATGCGGTGAAAAGACCAATGAAATAACCACCATACCTAAAATACTGGATTTACTTGATATTAAAGGAAGTATTATCACCATTGATGCAATGGGAACACAAACAGCCATTGCCAAAAAAATCATTGATAATGGAGGCGATTATATTCTTTCCGTCAAAGGCAATCAAGGTAGTCTGGAGGAAGAAGTACACACTACATGCAAGGGCAATCGTCCGATGTTTGACAGTTGCGTTGTGGAAAAAGGACACGGACGAATAGAAACCCGTCGCTGTGAAGTCTTTGAAAAAGGATTAATTGTGGACTTTGAAAATCGTTGGAAAAAACTGACTTCCGTGATAAAAATTACCTCTATCCGTGAATTGGCAAACAAAACAGAAACGCAGGAGCGATTCTATATCAGCAGTCTGAATACCGATGACGACTTCAATAAATATATTCGCGATCATTGGTCTGTGGAAAACAACTTGCACTGGACATTAGATATGACTTTTCGAGAAGACGAGCAACGAAAGCGAGCAAATCATGCAGCTTCCAATTTTGCTATTGTCAGAAAAATAGCACTCAATTTGCTCAAAAAAGATGAGGGAAAAGAATCTTTGCGCTCTAAGAGGCTAAAAGCCGCTTGGAATAAGGACTTCCTAATTGATCTGCTCAAAAATTAAATGCGTTGACCCTGTGTGGAACCAACCAAAATCAAAACAGGAATAAGTATTCCCAATAAAATTTCAACAAAATATCTTTTCATTATTCACTTTATTTATTTTATCAGTACAACCGTGTGCTATTTGAATCCGATCATAAAATCCACCAAACTGCTTTCCGAAGCCAACTTCAACTTTTTCCGTAACCGGTAGCGGCCGACTTCCACTCCTTTGATAGTAATATTCATCAAATGTGCCATTTCTTTTGTGTTGAGATTGAGGCGGAGAAAAGCGCAAAATTTCAAATCCGTAGAAGTCAAATCAGGATAAGTCGCTTTCAGGTTACGGAAAAAGTTTTCATGTATCCGGTCGAAATTACTTTGGAAAATCAACCAATCGTCTTCCGACGATAAATTAGAATCAATCATTTTAACTAATTTGTCGTAGTATTTGTGCGGATATTGCGTTCCCAATTTTTCTTTTTGTTCGGTTAATTCCGATTTTATTTCCGCCAATGCCTCATTTTTCCGGATAATCGACATGGTAGAACTTGCCAACTCTTTGCTTTTGTAGGTCAGTTCAGCTTCCAATTTTTCGTTTTTCAATTGAGTGATTTTGTGCTCCTGCTGTTCGGATTCTTTTTGATGAAGCGCTTGTTGTTCCTGCAATGCTTTCAATCTATTTTTAGTAATGTGTCTGTTTGTCAGCTGGATAATAAGAGCAACTAAACCCAGTAACAGGAGAGAATACAGGAAGATGGCAACAGGACTTGCATAAAAAGGAGTTTCCACTTCAAAAACATATTGAATGGTACCCAGCACGTTTCCAAGATTATCTACGACCTTAACGTGTAAAGTAAATTTTCCCGGATACAAACGGGCGTATTCTTTGAGTGGTTGCTGAGAAGGTATGGTCCATTCTTTATCTACTCCTTCCAACCTAAAACTATATTTCACGTTTTCTCCTGAAAAATGAGGAAAAGTTACATGAAAAATTAAAGTATTATAAGCATACTGAATTTTAGGAACTTGTTTGGAAACCAATGGAAGCAAATGTGCGTTGTAGCTGTCGTCTACCGACTGTATGTATTCCATCCTTAATTGTCTTTTCCAGTCTAATTTGGGAATTTGATTCTTATTATGAAGTATTGCAATACCGTTACTTAAACAAAAAAGATACCTGTTACCAGGTAAAACAATAACATTTTCATCATTATCGGGCAAATCATTATACAATGACGAAAAAGGAATCTCCTGTACAATTTTTACATTTTTTTGGCTGAAATCAACTAAAATAAACTCTCCCTGACAAATCAACCAATAAAGATTATCATCAACATAAATACTCTTTCTTATGTCTTTATACCCGGTCAATTGTTTATCCAAATAATCAAAAGGTTGGATACTGTCGTTTAAATCATCATAAATAAAAAAATTATTGTTGCCGGAGAGAACGATGCGTCCCCTGATTTTTAAAAGATTTTCAGCGCGTTTCTTTTTCTCAGGGGTAGGTAAGTCTACTAATGTCGCAGATTCAGCTCTCTGCAAATCAGTGCTTAATTTAATACGGTATACTCCTTTGTAAAAATGTTGTGCCCAAATATTTCCTTGAGCGTCAATTTCAACGAAGCGAACAGGATGCATAAAATCTTTTATCACATGGCTGAACGTCCATTTATTAGATTTATCTTTCTTATAAGCAACCAAATAAGTATAAGTCGATTGAATCAAAACATCTTGTCCGTGAATCACTCCTTCCCGGATACAAGTTCCACCCTTAATATCTGAAATCATTCGGACTTGTTGCCCGGAAATTTCAAATGTACCTTCATTATTTCCGCAAAATAATTGCCCATCGATTAAAGAAAGATCCCACGATTGCCCTTCTATTTTTTCTATTGGTTTAATACCCGAAAAAGGTTCATTCTTAGGAATATAAAAAAGACCCTGATTAGTCGCTAAATATAAGAGACCATCTTTTAAAGCGGCGGAATAAACATACCCTATATCCTGCCTGAATGAATTGATAAACTCCAAATTTGAATTGTTACGGATATAAGCAATTCCATTGTCTAAGGCAGCCCAGATGTTATTGTCGTTATCGCAACAAAGAGATAAAACAGTATTATTGGCAAGTCCTGTTTCGGCATTTATCTTCCATAATAATTGGCCTCGTTTGTTGATAGCATATATCCCGTCGGAAATAGTTCCTACAACATAAACAGAATCTTTTGTCATCTCTACCCGGTTGATTACAGCCGACTTAAGTTTTTCATTAACCTCATTTTTCCACGGGACACGATCTTTTTTGTCATACAAAAAAATACCATGATTGGTAGAAAATAGTAGCAGTTGTTCTGGTTCGTAAGGAAGCACTCCCGTAATATTACTATTACCCAATTGATTTTCGGATAATAACAAGTTAAATTTATTTCCGTCAAGCGAGTAAAACCCTTTATCTAACAGATAACCGTATAAATGATCGTTTACTGTTGTCAAATAAAGTAGCGTAAAAGGCAGATTTACCGCTTCAACTTTTCCTTCACTAAAAGTAAAATAAGTAGTAAACGAACGGAAATAAACTTTTCCCCGGAGAGAAACAATATTCCAGATTTCTTCATTGTGGAATTTGAAATGGGTCAGGGAATCGGAAAGAGAAGTATAAACCAAGTCACCATAGATATTACTTTCAAAAAAGCCGAATTCTTCAAAAGAGCCGATATAAATGCGGTCGTTATCGTCACAGAATATGGATCGGACTATTTTATTCCCCGGTACGGGATAGAGTTTCCACTCCGAACCGTTGACGCGTAATAATCCGTTATTATTCCCGGCATAAATATTCCCTTTCGAATCGGAAGTAACCGCCCAATTTCTCCCTGCTGCATCGTAATCGTTTTTAGTGTAATTATTTACATAAGGAATTCCTTGCTGCGCATTTGATAAAAAAGGAATTTGAATTATAAATATTAATAGGATTATCGGCCTCATTTAAAAATCTTTCTACAAAGATATAAAATATTATTAAGCATAATCGTTTATCTTTGCAAACTAAAAACTTATTACGAACTTATAACTACAAATGGCTCAAACTCCTCTTTTAGAAAAACTTGATGTATTAGTCATCCGCTCCGAGGAAATCGGTCAGCTGATTACCGATCCCGATGTGATTGCCGATATGAAACGTTTTATCAAGCTCAATAAAGAATATCATGATTTGGAAAAAATCGTAACAGCGCGAAATGAATATCAGCGGTTACTTTCCAATATCGACGAATCAAAAGAAATACTCGAAACCGAATCGGATGCCGAACTGCGCGAAATGGCTAAGGAAGAAATAGAAACAGCCACAGAGCGCCTTCCTCAATTAGAAGAAGAAATCAAGTTGTTACTTATTCCTGCCGATCCTCAGGATTCTAAAAATGCGATTGTAGAAATACGAGGAGGAACGGGTGGCGACGAGGCTGCTATTTTTGCCGGTGATTTGTTCAAAATGTATATTAAATATTGCGAATCGAAAGGATGGAAAATGGCTGTAACCAGCAGTAGCGAGGGTACAATCGGAGGATACAAGGAAATTATTTTCACTGTCGAAGGCGATAATGTTTATGGAACTTTGAAATATGAATCCGGTGTACATCGTGTGCAACGCGTGCCTGTCACCGAAACGCAGGGACGTGTACATACTTCTGCGGCAACAGTTGCCGTACTCCTTGAAGCCGAAGAAGTTGACGTGGAAATCAATCCTGCTGATCTTGAATACCAAACTGCTCGTTCGAGTGGCGCAGGCGGACAAAATGTGAACAAGGTGGAAACCAAAGTACAGCTCACACACAAACCTACCGGCATTATGGTACAATGCCAAGTTACACGTTCACAAATGGAAAATCGCGAAATGGCCTTGCAAATGCTTCGTACCAAATTATACGATATAGAGTTGCAAAAACACAATGACGCTATAACGCAACAACGGCGCACAATGGTTTCGACCGGCGACCGTTCGGCAAAAATCCGTACTTATAATTATCCGCAGGGACGTATTACCGATCACCGCATCAATTATACAATTTATAATTTATCCGATTTTATGGATGGAAATATTCAAGGTGTTATCGATCAACTGATTATTGCAGAAAATGCGGAGAGGATGAAAGAGAGTGAATTATAACCCCTAAATCCCCTAAAGGGGACTTTGGAGTGTAACAAAACCGTAGTTAATTTCGGTTTTTCAGAAACTGAAGTCCCCTTTAGGGGATTTAGGGGTAAAAATTATATTAAATATGACCAAACAACAATTATTTGAAAACATTAAGAGAAAGCTATCTTTCCTGTGTGTAGGATTAGATACCGACATCAGAAAAATCCCTCAACACCTGTTGAAAGAAGAAGACCCTGTTTTTGCCTTCAACAAAGCAATTATTGACGCTACTGCCGATTATTGCGTGGCCTATAAACCTAACTTGGCCTTTTATGAAAGCTTAGGCGCTAAAGGATTACTTGCTTTTGAGAAAACGGTCGATTATATCCGGAAGAATTATCCTGATCAGTTTATCATTGCAGATGCCAAACGGGGAGATATTGGAAATACTTCTGAAATGTATGCCCGGTCGTTCTTCGACTTGATGGATGTGGATGCTGTAACGGTTGCTCCTTACATGGGCGAAGACAGCGTGAAACCATTTTTGATTTATCCCGAAAAATGGGTGATTTTGCTGGCTTTGACTTCCAACAAAGGCTCGCAAGATTTTCAATTAACAGAAGATAAAAATGGCGAAAGATTGTTTGAAAAAGTGCTGAAGAAATCTCAAGAATGGGCGACCGACGAGCAAATGATGTATGTTGTCGGAGCTACGCAAGGTAAAATGTTTGAAGATATCCGTAAATATGCTCCCAACCATTTCTTATTGGTACCCGGAATAGGAGCGCAAGGCGGAAGTTTGGCAGAAGTTGCCAAATACGGCATGAACAGTCAATGCGGCTTGTTGGTTAATTCTTCCCGCCAGATTATTTATGCCGACAGCACTGAAAAATTTGCAGAAGCCGCAAGAATAGAAGCACAAAAAGCACAAAAAGAAATGTCTATATATTTAACAAAATGATATTAGCCACGAATTTCACGAATTAACACAAAAAAAGTGTTAATTCGTGAAATTCGTGGCTAAAAAAGTTTATGAACAGTCGCAAAATAATCAATGACCCTGTTTTCGGATTTATAAATATTCCGGATGGTTTTATCTATGAAATTATCTGCCATCCTTATCTGCAACGTCTTTCAAGAATCAAGCAGTTAGGCTTTGCCTCTTTGGTTTATCCGGGAGCGCAACATTCTCGCTTTCATCATTCGTTAGGAGCGATGTACCTGATGAATGAAGCTATTACACAATTACGTTCTAAAGGACATGACATTACAGACGAAGAAGCAGAAGCTGCTTTAGCTTGTATTTTATTACATGATGTCGGGCACGGCCCATTTTCCCATGTTCTCGAAGATACTTTGGTCAAAGGAGTTAGCCATGAACAGATTTCCCTGATGTTGATGAATCGCATCAATGCGGAACTCAAAGGAAAATTAGATACTACTATTGCCATTTTCAAAAACGAATATCCCAAAAAATTCTTACATCAATTGGTAAGCGGACAATTGGATATGGATCGGTTGGATTATCTCCGCCGCGACAGTTTTTTTACAGGAGTAACGGAAGGTAATATAGGCTCTGCACGCATCATTAAAATGCTGAATGTAAAAGACGATCGCTTAGTAGTTGAAGCAAAAGGAATTTATTCGACCGAAAACTTCCTGATGGCCAGAAGATTAATGTATTGGCAAGTCTATTTGCATAAAACAACTGTCACTGCCGAAAAGATGCTGATAAATACATTCAACAGAGCGGCATTCTTAGCCAAACAAGGAGTAGAATTGCAAGTTTCTCCCGCATTACTTTACTTTATAAACAGTGAAATTGACAATTCCATTTTTATCAACAATCCTGAAGCGCTTGACAATTTCATTGATTTAGATGATAATGATGTTTGGTGTGCACTTAAAATAGGATCATATCATCAGGATAAAGTGTTATCTACATTGAGCAGAGGACTTGTTAACCGGCAATTATTTAAAATTGAAGTTAAATCAGAGCCATTTGAAGAAAGTATTTTGAATGAAAAAATACAATATTACGTAAAACACCTTGGAATTACCGCTCAAGAAGCCAATTTTCTGATTTCTTCCGATGAAATATCTACGAATATGTATAACGAAGCGGATGACAGCATAGATATCCTTTTCAAAAACGGAGAAACAAAAGATATTGCTGAAGCATCAGATATGCTCAATATTGAGTTGCTTTCCAAAAGAGTAAAAAAATATTATTTCTGCTATTTGAGATAAATATTCCAAAAACGTAAGTTATTTTCGCATCCCACCTCTTCTGACCTGTTTTTCAATTCTTCACCGATAGCAGACAAGTTTCATATCATTCGTTCGTTGATGGATGCTCCAATTTCAGACCTTCAGCCTTCAAACCGGTTGTAATCAAATTGGTTGCCGGTGTGATGTTGTCATTGTCATTTGCCGCTAAACTTGCAGCAAATAATAATATTTTAGAATCATTGGGGAGAACCAATTGCTTTGCATTCTTTGGAATATCAATACAATATTTAAACATATAGGTAAATTCGTAGGGAGCATCCGTATTGGTTGTTCCATTATGACGATGTGTCCCGATAAATGCCACTTCCGCAGGTTTGAAGAATCCTTCGGTATGACCGGTATGTCCCCATTGACCAATAAATCCTGAATAATAAGGAATTATAAATTCTGAAGATTTACCATCCACGTAGAAAGTTGCAATATCATCGTCCGAAACAGAAGCGGCAAGCAGGTACAATTTATTGTATTGTCCGTTTTGAGGTAAAAGAATGGTGTCGCCGGTGCATTTTACCGCATTTTTCAAAACGGCGTCGCCCAATTTGAAATTAATTCCGCTTGAAACAAGCGATGACGGAAGTAATTCAGCCGGGTATGAATAACCTTTACCGTCGATATTGGCATCCGAACGGAAAGCATTAACGGTTGCAGTCTTTATATTATACTTTAAATCCAATGGAATAGATTGAGCCGGTTTTAATTGAGCGCTTCCCGGTTTCAATTTAACACCGAATGTTTTCATAGAAAATGGACCCGCATCGACTGTTAATTTATTTCCGCTGAAATTCGTTTTTCCGATAACGTCTTCCATACCGTTCAATTCGTTTGCTTCAAGAATATCTCCTGCAAAAGTCAATTCAAAGTTATGAGCTTCCTTTCCAGTCGTTTCATAGAGACGAACTACATAATAATCTGATTTTTCGGCTTTTTTCAACGCTTTCACAATCATTTGGTCTCCTGAAGTTTGCATAAAAGAGAAACTTTTTCCGAGTGCGCCCGCGTGTTTCGTAACTGTGAAAGCAGTCAGCGGACGGTTAAGCAATTCGGCTTTTGCAACGGTTTTTGCTTCTACGAAATCGCCTTTATGTCCTACCAGTGAATAAGTAAAAGTATGAAAGCCAAAGTCTTGTCTGCTTTGATAAGTATATCTCTGCTGTGTGCTTGGCGTATGCAAGAGCGTGAGACGCAAGGTGTTGTTGTCCGGTTTATCCCATCCGTATTTGCAATTATTCATTACAGAAACGCCATAAGAATGGTCTTTAGCAGTCAAATCAGCCCAATACTGCGCCGGAACTTCGTAAGCGGTAGGCGTATTGTTTTTACGTTCTACACTACCGACACCTAAATCGTAAGTAGCTGATTCGTTGTCGATAGCAAGCGGAAATTCGGCTTTGAGCAATGCGTCGGTTGTTTGCCAATCAATTTCGGTAACGAAGTCAATACGGTCGTCCTGTCCGCCATCGGTCAGTCGAATGTATTGTTTGAAGGTTGATTCACCGTATTTACGTTCCACACAGAGCGCAGCACGAACCGGGCCGGTTTCTGCCACCGATATTTTCACTCCATCAGTAATATCGACAGGCGTTTGGTCGATTGTTTGCTTGAGTATTTCCCACGCAGGCCAGTTGAATGATTCGTTTTTGGGGAATAAAGCGAGACGGATACTTTTACCCGATTTAACCAATTCATTATTATAGCGTTTGTCTATGATGGAAGAAATATCGCCGTTGGCATTCAGGGTTACTTTATAAATAGTGTTTTCTATCGTGTTAACTCCAACCTTCAATGCTGATGCTTTCGGCGAACCGCCTGTAGGCTGAACATCATAAACCGTGAATGAAGCGGGTTGTACGTTGGCGGCCAAGAGCAATTTGGCTTTATTTCCGTCTGAAGAAATAAATTGTGCCGGAACCTGTTTGCCGTTTTCGTCATATACTGCAAACGAGCGGGTTTGAGGCACAGCATCAACTGTTACTTCAAGGGCATCTTTGACAGGCTGCACAACAGTATTGCGAACAACTAACGGCGTTCCTTTCACCTGCGTGTTCAGTGCGCGTGAAACGCTTCCAACAGAAGTTGTAAGTACTTGTGCAAATTGTTTTTGCGACAGCAATTCGTCGTTCCACGAAAATTCATAAGCGCGGGGAATACTTGTTCCGGTCAAGTCGTCGTGGAATTGATGCCAGATGAAACGTTTCCATGCTTCGGCGATAGTAGCCTGAGGATAATCCAATCCTCCCAGCCAGTCGGCGGCAACGGCGGCTCCTTCGGCAGCATCGCCCAGAAATTCGTTTCTCCGGTTATACAGTTTCATGGCGGCTTCGGAAGTATAACATCCTGTACCATGCACATCCATCAACAATTCGCCGGTATAAACAGGCAGTTCGGGATGTTTATCGAAAGGCTGATAATCCTTATATAATTGATCGCTTGTTGCGCTGATGATTTGCAAAGGCCCGTCTCCTTTCAAACCTTTTTCAACAGAAATAACCGATTCGATGGTAGGCGAACCACCGGTATCGCCTGTTCCGTAATAATGATAAACGGTTTTAAGGGGACTTCTTTCGGCAAGGCGTATCAAATTGGAATCACAGCTCAAATCATGCACATTCCAGTGTGTAGTATAATTATGAGCATCGGCCACAAGCATAATTTTTGCGCCATCTATGCCTTGCCATAAACCTATTTCGAAAGGTATTTTTGTATCGTTGGGAAAAAACGGCTTGTTGCGCCATTGAAGTTTCTGAGTCGAAAATCCTATCAATCCCGAATGAGCGGCTATCGTTGGCAGCGTCCATCCGAAACCGAAGCAGTCGGGCAGGAAAATATCGGTTCCCCTCACGCCGAACTCATCCTGATAAAACAATTGCCCATACAAAATATTACGGGTAAAAGATTCCGGCGAAGGCATATTGGCATCCGTTGCATCCCAAGAACTTCCGGCAATGTGCCAGCGTCCGGCGCGGACGTATTCTTTCATCTTTTCGAACTGTTCGGGATAATATTCCTTCATCCAGGAATACTTAATACCTCCCTCGAAATTAAAAATATAGTCGGGATAGCGTTCCAACAAAAAGAGATTCTGATTCAGAGTCTTTGAAACATAATCACGAATAGAAGTCTGAACATCCCAGTTCCATTGCGAATCGAAATGGGCATTAGACACAACATACACTTTAGGCTTCGTTTGAGCCTGCACGAATACCGGTAACATAATCAGAAGTGACATTAAAATCTTTTTAAATGAATTCATAGGTTAATTAATTTATCGGGTTAATGAATTTATTAGGAAATTGAAATGTTCTTACAAAAAAAAGTTTCATCCTGCTTTTCCTTTCAATATTTTCTTAATTTCGTTCAATTTATTTAGCGCCTCAACGGGAGTTAAATTATTTATATCCAAATTATTAATTTCATCGCGAACTTGTGAAAGCACCGGATCGTCTAACTGGAAAAAGCTGAGTTGAAAGCCTTCTCTTTCGGAAGAAATTTTCTTCATCGGTTTGGCTATACCGCTTTTACGGTTATCGGACTCCAACTGCGCCAAAATTTCGTTGGAACGTTTCACAATACTTTGCGGCATTCCGGCCATTTTTGCAACATGAATGCCAAAACTGTGTTCGCTTCCTCCTCTCACTAACTTGCGAAGAAAAATAACTTTGTTATCAACTTCTTTTACAGACACGTTATAATTTTTGATCCGCTTGAACGATTTTTCCATTTCATTCAATTCATGATAGTGGGTAGCAAAAAGCGTTTTTGCCCTTGCTTTCGGATGTTCATGAATATGCTCTACGATAGACCAAGCAATAGAAATTCCATCATAAGTCGATGTACCGCGTCCCAATTCATCAAACAAAACCAGACTTCGAGGAGAAAGATTATTGAGAATATCGGCAGCCTCGTTCATTTCAACCATAAAAGTTGATTCACCTAATGATATATTATCGCTTGCTCCGACTCTTGTGAAAATTTTATCAACCAAACCAATTTTTGCCGACTCAGCCGGAACAAACGAGCCAATCTGAGCCATCAATGTTATCAGCGCTGTTTGTCGTAAAAGCGCCGATTTACCGGCCATGTTAGGACCGGTAATGATAATTATCTGCTGCGTTTCCGTATCTAAATAAACATCATTGGCAATATAAGGTTCTCCGGGAGGTAATTGCTTTTCTATCACAGGATGACGTCCGCTTTTAATATCCAACATATCACTTTCTTCTACTTGCGGCCGGATATATTTATTCTGTTGAGCAACTTTGGCAAACGACAATAAACAGTCGAGATTCGCAATAAGATTCGCATTCGTTTGAACAGGCGCTATATAACTCATCAATTCCAATACCAAATCGTTGAAAAGCTTCGACTCCAAAGCCAAGATCTTGTCTTCCGCTCCAAGTATTTTTTCTTCGTATTCCTTCAGTTCTTCCGTAATATAACGCTCTGCATTCACCAATGTTTGCTTGCGGATCCAATCTTCCGGAACTTTATCCTTATGCGTATGGCGAACTTCTATATAATAACCGAATACATTATTATAATGCACTTTTAACGAAGGAATTCCTGTACGCTCACTTTCCCGTTGTTGGATTTGAAGCAGATAGTCTTTACCGGAATAGGCTATCTGCCGTAACTGATCGAGTTCTTCATTCACGCCTCTGCGTATTATTCCTCCTTTACTTAATAAAACAGAAGGATCTAATTCTATCTCGCGCTCGATTTTATCCCTGATCAACTGACAAAGACTCAATTGATCTCCTATCCTGCGTAAACTTTCATCATCAGATTCCAAACAAGCTTGTTTAACCGGTTCAATAGCATACAAAGCTACTTTTAATTGTACGACTTCTCGTGGATTTACGCGCCCTACCGACACTTTTGAAATGATGCGTTCCAAATCACCGATCAAATTAAGTTGTTGCTCCAGCAGATCTTTCAATTCCGGATTACGGAAAAAATATTCTACTACCGACTGCCTGTCTTGAATCAACTTGACTTCTTTTAATGGAAAAATAATCCAGCGTTTGAGCAAGCGAGCGCCCATAGGCGTAATCGTTTTATCCAATATGCTGAGCAAAGATTTTCCTCCTTCATTCATTGTATCCAACAACTCCAGACTGCGAACAGTAAACTTATCCAAGCGAACATACCGGTCTTCTTCTATCCGTGAAAGCGCCGTGATATGCCCTGTTTGAGTATGTTGGGTAAGGTCTAAATAATGTAAAATCGCACCGGAAGCAATGATCGCCTCTGTTAATCCGTTTACTCCAAATCCTTTTAAGTTTTTGGTCTCGAACTGTTTCAATAACCTGTCACGGGCAGAGTCTTCGGTAAAAACCCAATCTTCCATTTCGAAAGTGAGGAATTTTGTTCCGAATGCCTCTTCAAATTGTTTCCGTTTACTTCTTTCCAAAAGCACTTCTTTCGGAGAAAAATTATTGAGCAGTTTATCTATGTAATCTACCGGACCTTGTGCAGTTAGAAATTCGCCGGTGGAAATATCCAAGAAAGCAACTCCGCAGATACTCTTATTGAAATGAACTGCTGCAAGAAAATTATTTTCCCTGTGATTCAATACATTATCATTAATTGAAACTCCGGGAGTAACTAATTCCGTGATGCCTCGCTTTACTAATTTTTTAGCCAGCTTCGGGTCTTCCAACTGGTCGCAGATAGCCACACGTTTGCCTGCCCGAACCAATTTAGGCAGATAAGTATCCAAGGCATGGTGGGGAAATCCGGCTAATTCGACAAATTGAGCTGCACCATTGGCTCTACGGGTAAGTGTGATTCCTAATATTTCGGAAGTAGCGATAGCATCGGAAGAAAATGTTTCATAAAAATCACCAACTCTAAATAATAGTATAGCATCCGGGTGCTTCGATTTAATCTCGAAGTATTGTTTCATTAACGGAGTTTCAACAATTTCCTTGGACACAGTATCTTATATTTATATAATTTCTAAAAAATATTTTTTGGATTGCTTCGTTCCTCGCAATGACGAACCCTTGTAATGACGCTAAACCCAAGAACAGCACGTCATTGCGAGGAACGAAGCAATCCAAAAATATAATCGTGATACACGATAAAGAAAGCAAAAATAAGAATTCTCCGTATATCTATAATAATTTTCCTCCTAAAAATAACGCCGCTATCGTAAAATAAATAATTAATCCTGTAACGTCGACAAGGGTTGCAACAAAAGGCGCCGAAGCTGTGGCAGGGTCAAAGCCTAATTTCTTTAATAAAAGAGGAATCATAGATCCGGAAAGGGTACCCCATAAGACAATGAATACCAACGATACGGAAACACTTATCCCCACCCATATCCAAAACTCTCCATAGTCGTAAAAACCGACTTCTTGCCAGATGAATATGCGTATAAATCCTATTATACCCAATATGCTACCTAACAATAATCCCGAAAAGATTTCTTTCCGCATGACATACCACCAATTTTTTACATTTAATTCACCAAGCGCCAGCGAGCGAATAATAAGACTCGCAGCCTGCGAACCGGAGTTTCCACCGCTTGAAATAATTAGAGGAATAAACAAAGCAAGAACTACGGCTTTTTGTATTTCCCCATCGAAGTGAGCCATAGCTGAAGCTGTGAACATTTCACCAAAAAAAAGTATGACGAGCCATCCTGAGCGTTTCTTCACTAACTCAAACAGCGAAGTTTTGGTATATGACAAATCCAAGCCTTCCGTACCCCCGAATTTCTGGAAGTCTTCGGTATTTTCTTCTTCTACTACGTCTATCACATCGTCGACAGTCACAATCCCTAATAAAGTTCCATCGGTAGCTATCACGGGCAAAGCCACACGGTCGTGATCTGCAAACACTTTCACTGCAACCTCCTGGTCGTCGTATGCATTCAGGGAAGTAAACCGGTTATCACTGATTTCGGAAATTTTTTGTTCGGGATCCGCCAATATAATTTCCTTGATTCGGATATCATCGATCAGTTTCCAATTGTCGTCGATGATGTATATAACATTCAATGTTTCGGAATCCCTGCCGAATTTGCGGATATGCTCCAATGCCTGTTGAACCGTATAGTAAGGTTTAACTGCAACATATTCCGGAGTCATCAATCGACCGATACTCTCTTCGGGATAACCTAATAATTGTGTAGCAATTTCACGTTCTTCTTTCGATAACATTTGTATGAGGCGTTGGCTCACCTCACCGGGTAATTCTTCAAATAACGCAGTACGGTCATCGGGGTCCAAATCGTTGAGCAACTCCTTTAACTTGTTAACATTCACTGCCAAACCTTCAATTATACCTTCCTGCTCATCATAAGAAAGAAGCTGAAATGTTTCTTTTGCCAATTCAGGAGGTAAAAGACGAAATAAGATTATTCGATTTGATTTAGATAAGTTCTCGATAATATCTGCTATTTGAACAGAATCGAGATTATTAAGCTCCTGCTTAACAGTTTTCCAACCTTTTTCTTCAATCAGTTGTTGAAAATGGATAATGATTTCACTCATGTTGCAATCTCCTTACAAATTACTCTGTAAGGAAATTATAAGACCCTTACAGATAGGTTAATACTTCTGTTTTCCTACAACTCGGATATGGGCCTTCGTCCATGATAACTGAATTTAGATGAATACTAACCCGAAAGCATCGGGTTTGAAAAGTTGGTGCAAAAGTAGTCTTTTTTTGAATAAAGACAAAGTAATTTTATTTTTTAATGACTTTACTAACTATTTTATTACTTCCTGCTTGAATGACAACGAAATACACGCCACTTCCCCATGTAGAAACGGAGATATTTTCGCTTTTGCCGATATTGCTTTGTTGGTAAACCATGCGGCCGGAAAAGTCAAAAACCCTCAGTAAGCTTGCCGCAGCGCCTTCAATCACAATATAATCTGTTGCAGGATTGGGGTAAATTGCTATATTCGGCTGTTTTACAAAAGATAGACCATTGATAACAAGGGCAGAGTAATAATATTGGGATTCGGATTTGGAGCCCAGTATCCATGTGTTTTCATTCCAAATATAGGATATATATGATACACGATTGTGATCGTCATCGTACTGAGATTCAGATTTATAATCTCCTACCCCAGGCTCGGCGTAGCGTCTTTCGCTGCGTCGAAGCTAAAAGCAAGGCTCCTGCCTTGCAATCCGTAAAACCAAATAACCAAAACTTCATTTTATACTTCGCATTAAGCCTATTCGTTCTATTGCTC
>Ga0123357_10005149_pt1 | contig 15597 bp, 8 predicted proteins | sample TergutEmb28metaG_FD_89873 | JGI IMG/M metagenome (GOLD analysis project Ga0123357, IMG submission 89873) | Embiratermes neotenicus P4 segment gut microbial communities from Petit-Saut dam, French Guiana - Emb289 P4 | ecosystem: Host-associated > Arthropoda: Insects > Digestive system > Gut ... | reverse complement strand
GAGGGGGTGTATATGGTCTTGGTGGGGAAACCGGAGGGAAAGAGACCATTGGGGAGACCTAGGCGTAGATTGGTGGATAATATTAGGACGGATCCCCAGGAGGTGGGATGCAGGTATATGGGCTGGATTCGGCTGGCCCAGGATAGGGACAAGTGGCGGACGCTTGTGAGTGCGGTAATGAACTTTCGGGTTCCGTGAAATGTGGGGAATTTCTTGACTAGCTGCAAACCAGTTAGCTTCTCAAGAAGGACTCTGCACCATGGACTAAGTAAGTATCCCGTGCCTACCGAATTATTTATAGATCATTTGTAGAAGTAAATAATCCAAGTGAACAGAAATGGATTCCTGTGTCATGTTAATATTCACAAATTTCACTATGCCGATATAAAACGCTTATCTTTCTGAATGTGTTCCGAAATTCCTTCGGAGTGTCCTTCTTAACTGCTTAGAGTCCAAAAGTAATGCAAGTTTTTTTAATGTTGTATTATGCTTTAATATCAAGTGTCAAAACAATCCTGAACTTTTGTTGATGAAAGCGTGAAGAAAGAAAACCAACAAGATGCAACAATATAGATTATTTATTGTCAATTGTGGATGTTGACATGTCAATAATCAACATCCACAATTGACAATAAATCATCTATACTCACGATGCACGGTCACAAGAACATAAAGTTTTGTTGATGAAATTAACAAATCCGATGAAGTGTTATTTACTTAAGGCAAAACAGACGACGAAATTCACATTCGAATGGATTACACACAATTATAAATTCGTTATTTGCGTTATTTTTTACGTCATTGGTCTTTATGTTCATTGACTGTAAACGAAACTCTATTGATGTAGATTTCATGTAAATCACACTGAACACTAAATGTATATTTTCAATGACATTTCTTACAGCAAACACACAACACATATTATGACGTCTCAAAATATTTCAGCATAGACACATCTTGGATGAAGGTAACAAAGAATTTCAAGATAAATATGGAAACGAAAGTCTGCTGAGATGCGACGCCATGTTAACCTTCAGACCTCAAGGACTGCTTCAACCCTGAATAAGGAAACAGCAAGCCTCTCCAAAACGTCGGTAACTATGTACCAATCGACAAGGCGTAATATACCAGGAAGCTTTGACCTTTATCAACAACGATCTGAAACCTTAAATTTTGAGATACATTTTGTTTAAAGTTTCATGAGCTTTCTCAGTAGACAGTTAATACAGACAGTATCATGCTAAATGAAAGGTATACTGGACAGAGAGCTGAGCCCATGCAGCTGGGCCTTTTTTGGGAAACAAAGCGGCATTTAGCTACTTAAGTAATTTTCCACCTTTATCGGTCAGGGTTTTCATCATTGTGTTCGAAACAGAAGACCGCCCAACCGTAATTTCTGCCATAGGAATGAAGCACGCCTTCTGTTTAGAATCTCACAAAAGTTTTCATCTTTAAATCTTCCTTCCATCTATATTTCTTGCCGGTTCCAGTGGCCGCGCGGTCTAAGGCGTAGGTCTGCGGCCGCTTGTCTGCTAAGATCGTGTGTTCGAATCCCGCCGGTCGCATGGATGTCTGTCTCTTGTGATTGTTGTGTGTAGTCAGGTAAAGATCTCTGCGACGAGCTGATAACTTGTCCAGAGGAGTCCTACCGACTTTGGTGCGTCGTTGAATGTGATCTAGAAACCTCATTAATGAAGAGGCTATGGCCTGCGTTGGGAAGAAACGCCACAATTTTTTTTTTTGGCTTGTCTTAAGTAATTTATTCCATTTAGGCTTTCCGACTAGAATCATGCATAAGTTTCTCATATCCACATGTTTGACACGCGGTCTATCGTTCACTTTTACTTGATTACCCTAAAGGAGCTTGGGTAAGATTTCAAATTATGAGGCAGCTCATGAAGCAATTTACTCCAGTCTGCTGTACTTCCATTCCCTGAGACAGAAACATTTCCCTCAGCACTGTGCTGTCAATCTCACGCAGTGTGCACTTACAGCTTGAAGTGACAGGAGTGTTGTGGATAAACGTGAGAACAGCCGTGACCTCTTCGGGAGCTATTCAATTTATATGCATATTGCAAGGAGACAGTAATATAACGTAAATATTTCTCTTTAATAGAAACAGACATTCGAAAATTCTGAGATTTTGTAATCCGCTATTGGAGTAATTGAGATATTATTTTATTGTGTCAATAGATGTAGCTTCAGTTAACAGTCTGGTCACCCAGACAAAAGCACCGGGAAGACAAAATATGAAATAAGTAAGAGATAAATTTCAATTGCTTGAAAAACAGAAGCGTAAATTTTGCAATTCAGCGAATTTGATTACAGCGAAAAAATTAATGAAAACTACATAGAGGCACGTGTCCAAGTCCAAATCAATCCTTGTAGGATTTACAGTGAGCAAGTTGGCATTGTCACACAGTTTTCTTGGAGTATTTCAGGTTTCCTCTATCTGTATTATTCCACCGATGCTCCATATCCACTCATTCATCTATTATTACCTTCGCTGTATAATCTTAAGAAATGACAACGTCATGACATAGCACACTGAAGCATGCTGGCCTCGGTGCAGCGTGCAAGAAGCACTGCGCATGTGACTGACATATGCAAGTATCTAGTCTCAAGCTTTAAGAAAATGTACCACGTGGTATACGGAGATGGAGATAGGAGGATAATGTTAAACACTGACAGCGGATATCTCGGGTAACAATTATTTTTAAAAAATTATTTTTAACTTCACTGAAAAAAAACCCTTTAGCCACCAACCCACGAGTAGATTAGTTCTTTACAGAAAACAACGCCCTATACTTTGATAATGACAAGAAAACAAGAAGCACAATCAGTGAAAAGATTCAGAACTCTTTAATACTGAAGTCACTCCTTTAAATTCTTCAAATCGATCTCAAGAAAACAAGATATGTCAGAAAGAGATAGAGTCTAATAGGTAGGATAATTACAGTCAATAGCAAAACAATGTATATCTAACTGATGTTTTATTAGAAAAAGGACAAAACTAAATGTTTCGACCAACACTGCCCATCATCAGGTTTTTATCCGAAAGATTTGTATGCTGTAAGAGTGTTATATAAAGTATGCTCAGTAACTAGTATGTGGGCAGTGAGCTCACTGCTGAGCTCCATACTCAGGCTAAAAGTCATGTTTAACTCAAAAACCTCGATGTTGAGATCTCAACGTCGATACACAGCTGCACACTTACACTTACAGCATACAGATCTTTCGGATGAAAACCCTGATGATGGCCAGTGTTGACCGAAAAGTTTAGTTTTGTCATTTTCTAATAAAGCATCAATTATATATACATTGTTGTGTTACTGACTGTAATTACCCGACCTATTAGTTACTATACACAAAGGGAATGGCACAATTCAAAAAAAAAAAAAAAAGAGCTGTCTGTCTGAGAATAAACCTCAGCTGCAAAATTTTGTATTTTGTGCACATGATAATGGAACTGCTTGTTAACTGAAAGGCGTATTTGAAATATGCAAGTGTTTCACTTTTGTCGGCAAAAGAGAAATTCAATACAAGACACGAGTCAAAAGGGACGACCATAAAATTTAGAATGAGGACTCCGATAATCCAGTCGTGCTGTTCCGCGTCACGTACTGGTCATTCCACTTGCCTTAACACACTACGACACAGTAGACTGCTTCACCACCATAAAACATAAAAACATTTTCTTGGTTCTACGATACAATATTATATCTTTCACAAATTTTACAGAATTAAGTTCTGTAAAAGAAACCTGCTTAATTCCCTGCTTTGCAGTGATCACATATATTACAATGGTACATAATTCCAAACGATTACGTTTCTCGACAAAACTTTGATTTGTCGTATATAATGAAAACAATCTGAAATTTTTGGGTCCATAAAACGTTTCTCTATGAAGATTCTCCTATCTTTTATTGGAAACATACCTGCTATAGGAGACAGCAGTACACTGACAAATGTCGCAATACTTTCACAAACCGAACAGAGTACAGTGGTTTCCGTATGAATTATATGTTTCAGGAAATCACACGTAGCGTACAAACTGCTGTGCCTCAGCTCTGGCTTGTCCATTCATCTGAAAGACCGTTAAGACTTTGAAAAAATTAACCGAGTATAAACCTACTTTATTTCTTCAACAGCTTTGATCGAAACAGCTAACAGTTCTTCTGTCCGACTGGAAACATAAACGGAATATGTCACCCAATTTCAGAAACATCTACCACGAGAAAGGAAGAACTTTGAGCGACCCTTGATTTGTTGCACGCGGATGGACGGACAGACACACAAATAAATACGTACCTGGTCTAGCGGCTAATAAATTAAAAAACAGAATAATCTGGAAGTGGATTTATATTAACAATGATACTTGTGACTGTCATGAGAAGTTCAGAACAAAGATAAATTTTATCTGCGAACCTTCGTCGGGTACACAAATCCTAGTGGAGGAAATAAATTATAAATATGTAAATATATTTCTTGCCTATTTTTTAGTAAAATAAAGCAGTTTTACTTATATATGTGTGAATACCCCACATACATAAATAAATCCTTAACACTATACTTTCAAGAAATCGTGTCAAGAAAAAACAACTCCCAGGTGAGACATCCCTGTTGTGTTGTATAGAATTATAAATACAAAATCACATACAGTCAAACATAACCTAAAAAATGATTTTATTAAGGTGTATTTCTTACACTGTTTCTTTCAACGACATGTTTCGGCTGTAGTTATGAGCCATCTTCAGGTTGATTGCTTTTCTTAGTAAGGTTTCTCTGTCTGTATGTTGTGTTGCGTAAAGTTTAAGCAATACAACATACAGTCAGAGAAACCGGTACACCACAAGGAATAGACGCACGTGTATTCAATGATCTCCACTCACAAAGTAAATAATACTACAAGAATTCTATAAATTATTTTCTTCGGTACAAACGTAAAGATACATCAGTCAACAAATACTTCAAAGTATGCAACAGAAACAAACATATGCGTATCATCTATTTGATGAAGCCCACACACCATATTTCCAAGAGAAACATTCGGACATTAATTCATAAACATCGTCTTAATGCAGTTATCCTGTATTAAATAACAAGCATGTACATCAATTACCAACGACAAAAACGTGCTTTCACTGAAGGTCAACAAACTTCCAATAACTTCCATAGACCTATGTTAAATCGTCACAAATACCACTGCATCAATGCAGACTCAACAAACACAGTTAAACACCCGTAGAATAATTTTTAGTACCCACACACTTCCATGATCATAATATCACGTAATTTTAATATTCTATAGAATTAATTTCCGCTAACTTAATTTTAATACTGTTATACAGTATAATTAATGTTAAAATTTTTATATATTACAAGAGATCTCGTAGGTAACAACAACAATAACATTGCTAATTGTATATTTTACCTTACTAAGAAAAGTAATCAACCTGATGATGGCTCATAACTACAGCCGAAACATGTCGTTGAAAAAACAATGTAAGAAGCATACCTTAATAAAATCATTAATTGAGTCGTGTTTGACTATATATGTTTTATATTTAGAGAAACCAACTTGATGCACAACTTATTCTTAGTATATTTCTTCAGCCTCTACATGTTTTGGGCGTATTTATGCCCATCATCAGAGGTACAACTCTATGTATATAACACTGGGTACTTATTATTCTTTTTACATGACTGTCATCTAACAAGAACAATAAGTACCAACTGTTGTATTCATACGGCTGTACCTCCTGATGATGGGCCTAGATACGCCCGAAACATGTAGAGGTTGACGAAATATACTAAGAATAAGTTGTGCATCAAGTTGGTTTTTCTTTACGCGATTATATGGAGATGCACGGTCAACAAAACATAAAACATTCGAGAAACTTTTATTGGTGATATATCTTCTGTTGAAATTATAAAAGTTTTCCCTACTCAAAAGAAAGGAAAAAGGAAACAAATTTTCCCACCAAAATTATATTTGTGTAAGTTGACTCGATTACCTAATATTAGGTCTTTACATGCTGTAACAATTTCGTGTATAGTGTGTTTAGTTTGAGGATTGGCGAGTAAACACATTCATCTTAGAAACCTCCAAATTGTGTACTGGGAAAGTGATTCTATCCTTAATGACGCCGCTCGAATTATCTACTTTGAAAGCTTTGATACCCACTTGGTTGGAAGAGTCTAAGATATCGCTAGAGACCCATCACTGATGTCAGGGCATTGGTATGGTTAGCTGGTGCTATCGGCGTGATAAGGGGGCTTTCGAATCTCGTGGTGAGTGACGAGAGCTTCGCGACAACGTCATTCGGGTTTCCCCGGAGGGACATTGATTGATTTGACGAACCAAAATATCTAGGGGAAAAGAGAGATGAAAGAAAAAGACGGAGAATAAAAAAAAGACGAAAGGGAAAAGCAACAAAACTATGACGAAAAAATAAAAATTATTTTTACAAATCCAATAAAACTCGTTTTCCCAAACAGAGAAGCGCACCAATTGGATCACTCAGTTCTGAAGAGCATTCTAGTTTTAACCTCTTCACAAATGCTCTCAGGTCTAGATTTATGTACTTCATTTCGTAGTTACCTACATTTTAGTTAATGACAGCACAAAATACACAGCTCTTTGTTCACGGAATATCTCAGTGAATCAATTTATTTATTTATTTATGTATTTATGTATTTATTTATTTGTAGTCCAGTTAAAGCCAATATCAGTGGGTCAGGTGATTTGTTGATGGTGAATAATCAATGAAAAAAGGGATAAAGCGAGCGTGGCACAATTTTAGATATTATTCAGACATTTGACTGGAGGGAATGAGGAAAACTGCGAAAAAAAACCCTTCAGGATATTCGGTGTTCCATCCAAGATTCGAATATGGAACCTCCCGAATACATGTAACAAATATTCTCACTTTTAATAGCTTGCTCGTTTACTGTCGATTTGACACATTATAAATCCACTGCTAGATTTTATAGTAAATCTTCCTAGGCCAATTAAAAAAAATGGCCCTATTTTTGTGGCTCTTTTACTCCAGTTTGGAAAATTGTACCTAAGAACGGTGTTCTGTCTCATGGTGGGTGACTCAGATAAAAATTATTCTAAATCATTCTCAATTTATCGACCGAACCAGCTAGTCCCATAAATTTTTTTTATCTCCCAGTATCATTGCAATCTGTCCGAGGACATTCAGCAGTCGTGTTTGACGGTCACTATTAATGGCATGTAGGAAACACATCCAGTGATATATCTCCTATATAAGCTCAGTCAAAATTGTTTGGGAATGGTTCCTCATTCATTGGGTTTCGAGATCACACACAATGAAGCACCACAGTCGGTATGACTCCTCAGGACGAGTGGCCAGCTCGTCGCAGAGACCTCTACCTGGCAACAACACACAACACTCACAACAGACAGACACCCATGCCCGGTGGGATTCGAATCCACAATCCCAGCAGGCAAGCAGCCGTAGACCTACGCCTAAGACCGCGCGGCCACTGGGACCGGCCTCACACATTAACACACAACCTTCTACCTTTTAAACTGTGGAGACAGTAAGCAAGTCCAATCCGGTCACATCGTATTGAGCTGGACTCTGTACGAGGTAGCACAGGTAGATCCTCACGTTCACTCGGCTCGACCTCAAATACACAGTGTGGTCCTACAGGAAGCAAAATGGATCTAAATTTGCATCAACCTAGTAACTCAAGATTCCACACTGGACGTGAATGAACTCGATTCGGTTAGTGTTTCAACAATTTTAAAATATTAGTTTTTTTTTTATATCTTTTAAGCTAGAGACGTAACAGTCTAAAGGCAGGCATGATGTATACGAAGAACAGTAGATGTTCCGTATTTTCTGAAGTATTCTTTGCACACATTACACAAAATAATTACTAAGCAGAGTGTAGCTTCTGTGTTTCTTCGCCTTTAATTTACGCAAAGGATTTAAATTAAATGAGTTAGGAATGAATGGGCTGTACAGTGATGATGTCAGACAAGTTCACCGTCGATCAGCACTGCTTCAACACACGTACAGCAAATTTGACGTTCATAGGGCCGTACATCGTAATATTATTTCTATAGTAAAACCAACTAGATGCAACAGTGTATCAAATTTATTCTATTTTGGAATGACAATCTACATGTTTCGGACGGTCTTTCCGTCCATCATCAGGAATTCACGACTGTACATACTGCAACAAGCATTTGTCAAACAGATACTGCTTGACAACCAAGAAGTTCAACCTATGCAGTCTGCTTTCGCTTATAAAATTTGACTTTGAAGGTGAATTTGAAACAACTCGCTGGGTCTTTTTTCGTTGCGCTTTCTATAGGTTTTTCGAAAAGAAAGGACAAATCCCTCTAGGATAAGGATGGTCGAGCTCGGTCTGAAGACTACTGCGTATATAGTAGAACGGAAGAAGCCGATATTGAATTCCACTCATCCCATGGGATGTAACGGGGGAACCAGCCGATGGGAATCGAATATAAGACGTCAGAGTAAAAAGGAGTACAGAAAAAGAAAGTAAATTAAAACTGCTTACACTGAAAACATATTTTAACGAAAACTTCAGGCCTCCTCTCTGATGTGAGTACAAATATCAACAGTATTGAAAATTCGATTAAATCTTGGAAAAATTTAGCAAATTAAGGGCGATGAGAATAATAAATACAGTCAGTGCAAGTGATGTCGCATAATTAGGCGCCTTCATAAATACGAGCAAAACAGCCACCCAGTGTGTCCGATAATACTTAATTTGCTCTAAAATAATAAAAGGAAGATGAGCGTGAGAAATATTATTTAATAACAACTATTATTCATAATGTGTTTTGTTCGTCGATCAATATCTGGGTGATAAAATAAAGGAGGAAAAGTTGGATGGAGGATGTGGCTTGCGTAGCACAGATGAGAAATACATATAAAAAATTGATCGAGATAAATTAAATTAGAATCTGAACAGGAATATCTGTGCGTAGGTAAAAGGATAGGTTGGATGTATGCAGTTTACATAGAATATATAAGTGTGAGGTAGAATTGATTGCATTCAACTCGCTTACGGGAGAATGAAATGGCGTGGCGGGGTCTTTTCAACACTTCAATCGATTTGTAGATTTGCTGTTAGAAGTTCGGAACATACTGCACCAAATGGCAGGAGGAGAGTAAACAGTTGATTGGAAAGGATGTAAAAAGATAGTGGTAGTGGCCTATTTTAAGATCACATATCGAAATTTTCTTGCACTTCTTCATGGAAAGCAATGAAGACGCTACTCGTTACAGTACGTAAACTGGTCTTTATTCGCCAGGGGAGCCTTCAGAATGCAGGTCAGACAGCATCAATGTTTAAACCAACTCGTTTAATATAGCAAAAAAATTTCCAGTTGTAGAAATGAGACAATTTTATAGCACCTGAATGGCTTTCAACCTGTGGAAAAATATTCTTCTCAATGTAGTACAAACTGTTATAAGCAATACTATGTGGGCCGGAATAGCGCAGTCGGTATAGCAACTCGCTACAGGTTGGACGGTCCGGGGATCGAATCCCGGTGGGGGCGAAATTTTCCGCACCTGTCCAGACCCGCCCTGGGGCTCACCCAGCCTCCTATACAATGGGTACCGGGTCTTTCCCGGGGGCAAATGGTTGACCACCCAACCCCATTTATGGCCGAGGTTAAAGAAAGAATAGAGCTACACCCCTACTCCACCTCTGGGCCTTCGTGGCATTTTATAGGGTAAACTTTAGCTTTACCATTACCTATAAGCAATACTTATAAGTCTTTTATCTTGGTCTCTGCCTACGACTGCAGAGTTTACAATCTGATAACAGGAGCAACAAATACTTTCAAATTGGCCAGGCTATTTGCAAGTATAATTCTAAAAGAATTTTATTAGTATTTTCTAAAATACATCTTATATTATAGGTTTGAATCATTGTATGTTTGCTAATTAACATCTCGTAACAGAAAATCAAACAACTGTGAATTTTAAACATGTATTCTAACACCAAATTCTGATAAGATTCGGTGTAGAAAGGAAATGTTGCAACCTCAAACCAAAGCAAAACAAAATATCGCACGGTTCAAGGCTCTTGCAAATAGTGGGTGTGAGGTATGATTCTCAAGTACGGTGGAAGATATGGTTTATAAGGAAGGAGTAAGGTTTAAGCACTTTTGGTTCTTGCGATTTACAGCTAGTCCACCCTCCCCTTCCCTCACTTGAAAACCAATAATCATGCTTACGCAACTGTAGATCATAAAATTGAATCCTGAATCAGACACACAAAAATATAACGCTAGGGCAATATAACGAAGAGTCAAAAGTCGTGAAAAACGATGCGCGAATTTTAATAAAACTTGTAGAAGGGATGACAGTAAAATGACATGGAAGCACGTGTTTATTGCACTCATAACTCTCACTCTAATAGTCACCAATTAAAATTGTAGGATGTTAGCTTCATACCAGAAATGATCTATTGCCAGCAATTCCAACGATAGGATAGGGTTGTGACCTTAAAATTTTCTACCCTAGACAAAGAAAACTTCAGAAGAGCTGCGATCAGTTTGGACGTGTGACTGTTTCAGAGAGGGAAATCCTCGATTAGATATTAATTTGATTCATGTCTGCAATTAGTTCTCAAGTAATGACAAGTCGGATATGCAGATTTCATCTAATCCTATTCTTTCTTCTTCTTATTATTTCTCTTCTTTTTCTTCTTCATCCTCCTCCTGTAGTTTTCTGAACAAACCTTTCGAAGAGTAAAGTTTCTGACGACGGTTTGTAATATGGCAGTATATATTAATAGGATTTAATAAATAATTCTTGCGAGATTGGATGTTCTGACTGCGGTATTTTTCAAAATTCATGTCTTCTGGGAGAAGCAGTGAACAAGGCGAATGCATTGGCAGTATCCAGTCATATTTATTTAAAAGCACTCTTCTCTTCGTTTCACTAATGTCTGAAGTTTCCTGGAACTCTTACGAGCCTCGAACTTGATTTGACACATGGTCATGACAATAAGCTATACACGCGCCACTAGAGGTTTAGGAAAATCCACAACTTACTTTTTCACAAGAAAGGATGGTTAATGTAGATATGTTAAAATAAGTTACAACACCCCCAGCTCTGTTTGTTGGTGTGAATGCTGTTTAATGTTACGCCTTCAACCAGCCCCATACAAATTTGAATGGAAGCATCACGATGTGCTTGTAACGTAATACAGCACTATATAATGAACGTCAGATATATATATATATATATATATATATATATGTTGGCACAGCATTTCTGGACTTTTGTTCTTAAGTTCTTATATAGGTAGATGCATTTGGCTTGAATAGCCGCAAATTTGAATGGCAGCATCACGATGTGCTTGTAACGTAATATACTATATAATCAATTGTGCTGACGTTCATCATATAGTATTATATTAAGCCCCATACAAAGTTCAATGGACCATTTTCTCTCAGTATTAAGATTAAAGACTTCTGAGTTGAGTCAAGCTTTGACAGATAGGCTTGCCCTTCTGACTTAGGGAAATCTTATATTTGGAAACTATTTTAGGTAACTTGTCTTATGTGTAATAGAAATATGAACTGAGTGTAGGTAAACATACACATACGAGTATATGTAACAAACAGTAACTTTCATATCGGTACCCTGTCTCATTTCTTTTATCACGCACCTTATACGAGATACCAAAAATATTCACAATATAACAGTTTATTCGCGTATTTTATAGTAATTTATAGCTATTGCGACAGGGTGTCTGTAGGCGATTTTTATTATTATTCCCTTTTTTTAATTACGCCCACGTTCTTACAAATGGATGTCTTAATATCAGTATTATTTCTTCCTTAAAGTCGTAGATAGTATATATTGTGATAACTGTAAAAAAGCTACCTTATTCCGAGCGAAGACGGGTGTTTGCGCTGATAATTAAAGGAAACACATAGCACCGGGTACTTCAAATATCCGATATAGGTTCCATGAAAGATTTGATTCGATGAACAGAAAATACAAGAGCGGAGGAACTGAAGAGATCAAACTGAAATCATATAACGGTGCTATAAATTGCTGCAACCCCGCCTTCGCGCTGTTAACTGCATTAGTCCACAATATCCATACGTTTTACCAACGTGACTATGCGCGAAAAAAAAAAAATTGTTATTCCCTAAAAACAGCGTTACATATTTTTTATGATCGTCATATTTTCCTACCATATGAGGGGAAGCTGCTGCATAGTGCTTCTATCTCTATTGCATTTTGTTTTATTATACAACTTTGAAGTCATATGTATTGCAACACTGTTATTAGTAGCGTAAAAGAAAAATAAAATCCACGGAAAGGTAAAAATGGAGAAATACAAAAGCCGGGACCTCTTCATTCATACAATCCCAGTGCTTGGACTAAGAAAAGAGACAAAAGAAATGGTTGGGAGAAATTATTAACTGACCAATGGTATAAGCATGAAAACAGGAAATGTTTGATGTGTATTGGACCGTGTATCATCTTATAAATGAAGAATAAAATCCAACTAGATGCCACTTATTACTTTATTATGCTTATGTTAGGCTCAACATGTTTCGGGCACCATTATGCCCATCATCCGGAGCTCACGACGATAGCGTTGGTTACCACATAGGCCGTCTGGTTCTCGAGTTGCTGTTGGTTGGAGGTTAAGTGCAGGCAGTATGGATGAGTGTCCGGACCGAAGGCTGTACATATAGCCACTGCTCCACAACACATTCCCACACAACATGATATGCTGCCACAACACCTCATTTGCAAATACGAATTGAATTGTGAATACCGTATTATAACTTTAGCAAGGAACAAAGCTTCCTGATGATGATCTGACAAGATCGAAACATGTCGAAGTGTTTTAAAGTGTTTTAAAAGTGTTTTATGTGAAATTATATGTGCATCCGTTAGTTTATAAATTGAAGTGATTTTAAAATCCACTCTCCGCCTTGAAACAGACCTACAAGCATATATCCCTTACGTACAATCGTAGCGGAAAATCTGAAATAGGAGTTTGTGGAAGGAATATTTTTGAATTCTACTGCTCATACTTCAGTGAAATCCTCTCTATAAGAAATAATTATTAGCTTCCTCAAGATATATAGACGCGTTTTGAGAAACACGCAAGAACGCCGGATCATACAACAGATAGTAGCTAACTTTAGCAATAAACTAACAAAGTGGCCAGTGCCTGCCCCCTTCTTAAAAGTAATTTTACCGAACAATGAGACTTCTCTATTTGTTATGACAGTTTTGCAAACAAGTATTCGTTTTGACCACCTTCACATTATCTACCGTAGCTCTGCCACATTTTGAGAGTTTGATAAATCAAAATGCTGTAACAAAATTGAACAAGAGTGGTCATACATTCCTCTTACATTAAAAAATTGGTCTGTAACGCAGAACAGACAGAGAAACGGAGAAATGTGACAATGTGGCAATGTTACGAATGTAGCAATTATACTGATGCGATTTTTTAATGTTTCTAACCCAACAGTAGATAAAATTTTATTTTAGTTCTGTACAATGTTACGTAGTCTACAGGATTAATATCCAGGTAACACAGTTCCTGATCATCGTGAGAGAGGCAATATAGATGACACAGCCAATTAGAAAGCGTCCCTTGTTGGACAAAGCTTAATCTCTTGTGGTGGATAGCGCAGGTCACACACCATTTCAGCACATTGTCACTGTGAGTATTAATTGCGACTAGCAGTGACGATGCACCTCGTTAACACTGATATTCATTGAGCTTATCTCTGCTGAGAAACAAGACGGCTCTAAGGGACTTTCACGGACACTGCAAACTGTAGTGGACCTACGTACGAATATAATGTAATGAAATATGCTGGAATGAATAATTAACTATGAGCACAAATGTCTTTAATACAAACTGAAACGGGGTATCTAAGCAAGAAAATTTATGAATTAATTTGAAATGCCAACTTGATGGAACAAGGTAATTTTATTAATATATTCTTAGCTCGACATTTTTCGGGTACATACGCCCATCGTCAGGACCATTGGATGTTAAGTTGCAGCATATGGTTTTCTGCACCGAGTTTTTGGATGGGTGGTGGTCTTGAGAGCCGCTGCGTAGGTCGTGTGTGCGGTGTGGATGTTGCCGTGCGACTGTTGAGTCGATTTCCGGTTGTATCATTGGAATTCTTCATTCACATAATCCTTCTGGCCGAACTATGTAACATTTACTGGGAGGTAAAGGCGGCCGGTGCGTAAGGCTGACGACCTTACCACCTTCAAGTGCCGACTGTCTTGAAATCTGGAAGGCTCAACCTCCTGGAAACCTCAGGACCTATCCAGGCCTGTACAGGGATTGTTTTACCTTTATATTTGAACATGCGCATCCGTGGCTCTGCATTATTTTGCGTAAATATCTGATGAAATGTTTATCAGCAACAATATCATGTACAAGTTACTGCATAACATACATTAATTTCCATTTCATTAGTTTTACGTTTTAAATGCACTTCTACGTGACCAGCACTTTAAACGTAGCTAATGGAACAAAACTGGTTTGTTTTTAATTCACCGTAATTATAGACGGCCAACATTTATCAGTAACTTTCCGGCTTCATATTCCCGTTTCATAATGTTCAGTAAAAATTAGACCAGTGATAATCTAGACTAAATCGATTTTACATACTTACTTTAAAAGTATGGAAAACAGAGAAATCTAAAGCCTAAACATTTAAAGATAATATTATAATACTTCATAGACAAATACGTTAATAAGACTACAATTAATGAGATCAGTGTACGAAATAATTACGGAATTTTCTGACAATAGTGAAAGTCAAATGGATCATAGAAAGTAAGTGGTTTTCTTGTCTACCTGGTTAAAAATCTACTGCTTAAAGGAAGTATCACCATAGCTGTATTATCTGACTAATTCCATGGAGTAGAGTCCTTCTGGAGAAGCCAACCGGTTCTCAGCTAGAAAATAAGTTCTCTGCATTTTATAGAACATGAAGGTTCATTGCCGCATACACAAGCGCCCTCCAACTGTCCCTATCCTGAGCCAGATTGATCCGGTCCGTGCCTCCATTCCACTTCCTGAAAATCTATCTTAATATAACCCTCCTATCTACGCCTGTGTCTTCCAAGTGGTCTCTTTCCCTCAATTTTCCTCATGAAAACCCCGTATATACTTCTCCTCTCCCTCTCCCCATAGTGCTACATGCCCCTCCTACATCATTCTTTTAGATTTGATGACCTGAATAATATTTGGTGAGGAGTACAGATCATTAGGTTACTCATTACGTAGTTTCTTCCATTCCCTTATTATCTCGTCCCTCTTAGGCCCAAATATTCTCCTCAGCAACCTATTCTCCAACTACCCTCAGACTAAGTTCTTCCCTCAATGTGAGCGACCACGTTTCACACCCATACAAAACAACAAACCAAATTATAGTCCTGTGTATTTTAATCCTTATATTTTTGGATAGTAAACTGGAAGACAAAAGATTTTGCACCTAATGATACCAAGCATTCCCTGACTTCAATCTGCTCTTCTTCCTGAAATGAATTTTGATTTATT
>Ga0123357_10005148_pt1 | contig 15597 bp, 13 predicted proteins | sample TergutEmb28metaG_FD_89873 | JGI IMG/M metagenome (GOLD analysis project Ga0123357, IMG submission 89873) | Embiratermes neotenicus P4 segment gut microbial communities from Petit-Saut dam, French Guiana - Emb289 P4 | ecosystem: Host-associated > Arthropoda: Insects > Digestive system > Gut ... | reverse complement strand
GTTGCGACGCTGCACGATCATTGCATCGGTGCGCTTGTTGTTGCGCGTCCGATACCCCTTTGCCGGCGTGCCCCACGGGCTGACCGGCACACGGCCTTCGCCAGTGCGGCCTTCGCCACCGCCGTGCGGGTGGTCGATCGGGTTCATGACCACACCACGCACCGTCGGGCGGATGCCGCGCCAACGGTTCGCGCCGGCCTTGCCGATCTTGCGCAAGGCATGTTCTTCGTTACCGACTTCGCCGATCGTGGCGCGGCATTCAACGTGCACGCGCCGGATCTCGCCAGAACGCAGCCTCAATTGGGCATACGTGCCTTCACGGGCGAGCAGTTGCACTGAGGTTCCCGCCGAACGGGCGAGTTGCGCGCCTTTGCCGGGCTGCATCTCGACGCAGTGAATCGTCGTACCAACCGGGATATTACGGATCGGCATCGCGTTGCCAGATTTGATCGGCGCTTCGGAGCCGCTCAATAGCGTTTGGCCAACCGACACGCCACGCGGCGCAATGATGTAACGGCGCTCGCCATCAGCATAGCAGAGCAGGGCGATATTTGCGGAACGGTTCGGGTCGTATTCGATACGCTCCACCTTGGCTGGAATACCGTCCTTGCTGCGGCGAAAGTCGATCACGCGATAGTGCGCCTTGTGGCCACCGCCCTGGTGACGGACAGTGATGCGGCCTGAGTTGTTGCGCCCGGCCTTGCTGTTCTTTTTCTCTGTCAGCGTGGCAAGCGGGCGGCCCTTATGTAAATTGGGATTGACTACCTTCACCATCCCGCGGCGGCCGGCGGAGGTAGGCTTAAGTTTTACCAGTGCCATGATCTGTTACTCCCCGGCCACAAAGTTGATTTCCTGACCGGATTCGAGCCTGACAAAAGCCTTTTTCCAGCCCTTACGGCGGCCAACGATGCGGCCGGTACGCTTCTCCTTGCTCTTGACGTTCAGGACTTGCACCGATTTGACATTGACCTTAAAGAGCGCCTCGATGGCGGCTTTCACTTCAGGCTTTGTCGCATCGGGAGCCACCTTGAAGACAACCTGGCCAAACTTGTCGGCGACATAGGTCGCCTTTTCTGAAATCTGCGGAGCGAGCAGCACTTTCAGCAGACGCTCCTGGTTCACAGCGCTCATTGCCACGCCTCCTCCATCTTGGCGAGCGCCCCCTTGGTGACAAGCACTTTCGGGAAACGCACTAGCGAGACCGGGTCGGTCCTTTCGACTTCGAGCACCTGTATGCTGTACAGGTTACGCGAAGACAAGTATAGGTTCTCATCCACGACATCGGTAATCACGAGCACGGAATCCAACCCCATGCCTTTGAGCTTTTGCACCAGTAGGCGTGTTTTCGGCGCTTCGATGAGAAAATCCTCGACGATTGCGAGCCGATCCTCGCGTGCGAGTTGCGACAGGATGGAAGCCATCCCAGCGCGATACATCTTGCGGTTGACCTTCTGCGAGAAGTTCTCAGAAGGTTTGTTCGGGAAAGTCCGGCCACCTCCGCGCCACAGCGGGCTGGAGGACATACCAGCACGGGCGTTGCCCGTGCCCTTCTGGCGGAACGGTTTTTTCGTCGAGTGCGAAACTTCGCCACGGGTTTTCTGGGCGCGGTTGCCGGAGCGGCCATTTGCCATGTAGGTCATCACAACCTGGTGGATCAGCGCCTCGTTGTAGTCGCGGCCAAAAAGCGTATCGGACGCTTGCAACGTCGATGCGGCCTGGCCTTCGGCATTCAAGAGTTTAAGTTCCATAGCGCCCCCCTTATGACTTCACTGCGGGACGGACGACCACGTCGCCACCCTTGGAACCGGGCACTGCGCCCTTGATCAACAGCAACTGGCGCTCAACATCGACCCTAACCACTTCGAGCCCTTGGATCGTGCGCCGCACGTTGCCGTGCTGACCGGCCATGCGCGTCCCTTTGAAAACGCGCCCTGGGTCTTGCGCCATACCGATGGAACCCGGCGCGTTATGCGAAACCGAGTTACCGTGTGAAGCGCGTTGGGAAGAGAAATTGTGGCGTTTTTGGCCGCCAGAAAAACCCTTGCCAATGCTGGTTCCGGTGACATCGACCTTCTGGCCGACAGCAAAAAGGTCAGCCCCAATGACATCACCCGCCTTCAGCGAAACGAGCTTGTCGGCTTCAACCCGGAATTCACGCAGGATGCGGCAGGGTTCGACCCCCGCCTTGGCAAGATGCCCCGCCAGCGATTTGCCGATCCGGCTGGGACGGCGTTTGCCGACCGCAACCTGAACCGCGGCATAGCCGTCGGTGTCATCCGTCTTGATTTGGGACACACGGTTATCGGACACGTCAAGCACCGTCACCGGGATGGATACTCCATCTTCGGCAAAGATGCGAGTCATGCCGACCTTGCGTCCAACAAGGCCTAGACTCATATAGTTCTCCTCATCGCCGGCTACGGTTGGCCAACGGTGAACCTGATAATGGATTGCCCGAAACCGGGCAATCCCCGAAAAGCTAATGAGTATATCCGTAAAAGCGAAACGTTTGCAAGCTCCAAACGTAACTTGCCCGCGCAAAACACCTCACTCGCGCCCAACGGTCAAAACCTTCCCCACCAGGCAATACAGCATTCCACGATCCGTTTCATCGAAATCGCCCCCCCCGGCTGGGGAAAAATGCAGCTTGAAGGCAGAATACGCTTTGGTAGGGTCACGAACATCGTAACCGAGCGCCGCAAGGCCAAGAAGATTGTCAAAATTCTCCGGCGGTGTCTCGTAAGGCGGGTCACACCACAAACCAAACCCCGACATGGCAAGTTGCCGCCATGGGAAAAAACCGCTTGGATCCGTCTTGCGGCCCGGCGCGACGTCGGCATGACCAATAAAGTTGGCGCGCGGAATCTTGTGGCGATTCCGAATATCAGACAGCAACGACAGCAAGGCTTTGATCTGAGCAGGCGCAAAAGGCTCCCTACCGTTGTTGACCAGTTCGATCCCGATAGATGCGGAATTCATGTCTGAATGTCCGCCCCAATACGATTCTCCCGCGTGCCAGGCACGCTGGTTCTCGTCGACCAACTGCACTACCCGTCCATCACGGTCAATCAAATAATGGCTGCTAACCTCGGTGCGGGGGCTGCTCAGGGTCGCAAGCGCACGTTCCATCGTGTCGCTGCTAGTATGGTGTAGGATGACGTAATTGGCCTTGCGCGTCCCGAAATTCGGCGATGGCTGCCATTGCGCCCAATCGCTGCCCATCCTCGGTGGCGTCACGCAAGCACTAAGCAACAGGCAGAGGGCGAATAGTAGGCCATAACGAACACCCTGCCCATAGGATCGAAGTCCCTGAACCGCATTGGGAACCCCTTGGCCGGGAAGGCGGCGCAACTTAAAAGAGCAACAGATCATGATGCCTTGCTTCAAGCAGAAATGGAAATATCAACAGTAGCGTAAACCTACCCCCGCCGCGCTTCCAGCACGCCTTTCACTTCCCGGATTTGCGCTAGCGCCCGCTGCAACTGCGTAATACCGCCGACTTCCAGGGTGAAACGCATGCTTGCTACGTTTCGCTTGCTCTGGGTGTTGACCGCCGTCAGGTTGAGCTTTTCGCGCAGCAACACCTCGGAGATGTCGCGCAGCAGCCCCTGACGATCCATCGCCTGAACAAGGACGTCGACCGAGAAGGTGGATTGTTCTTTGTCATGGGCCCGTTCCCCCCATTCAGCAACAACGACCCGCTCGGGATGTTGTTTGGCGAGATTGCGGAAATCGTGGCAATCAATGCGGTGGATCGACACCCCCCGCCCCCGCGTGACAAACCCCTTAATGGCATCCGGCGGAGCCGGTTTGCAGCAACGCGAAAGCGAGGTCAGGAAGTCACCCATACCAACGACCAACACCCTGCCGGAAGTGTTGCCCGCACGTGCGCGGTTGACGACGATTTCTGGCTTGTCATCGTTTCCGGTTTCCGCCGTGCCGGAGGTTGCATCCATTTCGCGCATTGCCGTCTGCAAAGCACGCTGGCCTGGTTCGCCCCGGGCAGCAGCAAGATAAAACGCGTCGGTATCCTTGAAGCCGAGACGGGTTGCCAGAGCCTCGATGTTGATGTGGGTACGGCCATCGCGCTGTATTTCGCGCATCACGGCATTGCGTCCACGCGTAAGCAGTTCCGCTTCGTCCAGCGCTCCGAAATATTGCCGTATCTTGCGCTTGGCCTGTGCGCTTTCCACATAAGCTTGACGCGGGTCCAGCCAATCACGCGACGGGCCGCCCTCCTTAGTAACGACGATTTCCACCGTCTGCCCGCTCTCCAGCCGGGTATTGAGCGGCACGAGATGCCCGTCGACCTTGGCCCCACGGCAACGGCGGCCGAGATCGGTATGCAGCCGGTAGGCAAAGTCGACCGGAGTCGCCCCACGCGGCAAATCGATCACCCTGCCTTGCGGCGTGAGCACATAAATGGTGTCGCCAAGGGAAGCGAGTTTGGACTGTTCGACCCACTGCGATGAACCCGCCACCTCATCACGCCACGACAACAGGTTGCGCAACAGCGCAATTTTATCGTCATACTCGTTCCCCCCAATACCCATACCTTCCTTGTAGCGCCAGTGCGCCGCCACTCCCAGTTCGGCATGCCGGTGCATGGCGTAGGTGCGCACCTGCACTTCCAGCGCCTTGCCGTCACCAGCCAGCACAGCGGTATGCAGGGATTGGTAATTGTTCCCTTTGGGACGGGAGATGTAATCGTCGTATTCGTTTTGTATTGGTTGCCAGATTTGATGCACAATACCGAGTACCGTGTAGCAATCCCGAACTTCATCGACCAGCACCCGCAGGGCGCGGATGTCGTAGACCACCGAGAAGCCGATTTTCTTGGATCGCATCTTGTTGTAGATGCTGTAGATATGTTTGGGGCGGCCCTGAATTTCTGCCCAGATATCCGCCGCTACCAGTTCAGCGCGTAGGCGCTCGATAGCGTCCCGGATGAATTCCTCGCGCTCGGAGCGGCGTTCATCGAGCATGTTTGCGATGCGTCTGTAGGTCTCCGGCTCAAGGAAACGGAAGGACAAATCTTCCAGTTCCCACTTGAGTTGCCAGACCCCCAAGCGGTTGGCGAGCGGCGCATAAATATCCATCGTCTCGCGCGCCTCGCATCGCCGCTGTTCGTCTGGCACATTGGTGCAATAGCGCAAGGCCTGCGTGCGCGAAGCTAGATGCAGCAACACGACGCGAATGTCTTCGACAATCGCCAGCAACATCTTACGCAGGGTTTCGATTTGGGTACGTGCTTCCGACGCAGAGGCCACGGAAGCCGTCCGAGAGGGTATCCGCAGGCTATCGAGCTTGCGTAGCCCCGCTACCAACCTGACGACATGAGACCCGAAGTCGGCTTCGATTTGATCACGCGCATCCTTGGCAAATTCTTCGACGGAAAACAGTAGCGCAGCAATACGGGCATCCACGTCCAGCCGCAGGGAAGAGACGATCAGTGCGCAACCGAGCGCATGTGTCCACACCGTTTCCCCAATCTCAAGTATATGATCTGCGTAAACCTCCCTGGCAAGCGCTAGCGCACGTTCGATAGCAACCCGCTCCTCCTGGGTCATCCCTTCAGCAAGCAGGTCAATGGGGGGGGCAGTCGCGTCACGGTCAACGGCATGTCTAACAGAAACCATATCTATCATTATCCCATAAGGTTTGTATCATTTTGCTTTTCCCCTCTGCCGCATTGATATAGGAGCACATGCTCGACAAATTTAAACGTTGGTTGGCTTTGCCCGATAGGCAGGACATGCCCATACCTGACGGACTGTGGGCGTGCATTGAAACGCGCCTGCCTTTCCTCGCCTGGCTCCCCGATGAGGCGCGTTTCCGGCTGCGTGTTCTTAGTAAAGACTTCTTGGCGGAAAAAGAGTTCTATGGCGCGCAAGGCTTTTGTCTTGATGACAAAATCATACTAACCATTGCCATGCAGGCTTGCCTGCCCATCCTCAACCACCGTGGATTGGCCACCTATCACGATTGGGTAGGTATCGTAGTGTATCCAGGCGATTTCGTCGTCCCGCAACGGATCATGGATGAAACCGGTGTGGTGCACGAATACGAAGAAGTCCTCCTTGGCGAAGCCCGTGCGGACGGGCCGGTACTGCTGGCTTGGTTCGATAACGACCCGCCCGCCGGTGTCAACATCGTCATCCACGAGTTCGCCCACAAACTCGACATGGTAAGCAACGGCGGCAACGCCAACGGTTGCCCTGCCCTGCCGTCCAGCATGTCCCGGAAAGCATGGGTGGAAACTTTCTCTGCCGCTTACGAACGTTTATGCCGTTTGGACGATGCCGGGATCGAAACCATCCTCGACCCCTACGCCACAGCCAGCCCCGCCGAGTTCTTCGCCGTCGCCTCCGAAACTTTTTTCGAGGCTCCCATGAGCCTGCGCGCTGACTTTCCCGCCGTCTACGCGCAACTGGCCGCGTTCTATGGGCTGGATACCGCCACGGGTGAAGAAAAACTGCGCGGTACGCGCTTTACCGTCTGAACCGTTGCCCTTCGCAGGCTAGTGCGTTTAGTTTATAATGCGTCTCTTTTTTTAAAGGCGCGATAGCAAAGCGGTTATGCACCGGATTGCAAATCCGTGTAGGTCGGTTCGACTCCGGCTCGCGCCTCCAGAAATATCAAGGGCTTGCAGGCAACCAACCTGACAAGCCCTTTTGTTTTGTGTAATTCCTGTGTAATCGTGCAAAAAACTCGCCTTTCAGGATGCGAGCTTGAAGCGGTTTTGCAGCTTGTCCATCGCTTCATTGATGTGTTCACCGTTCTGGTGCGCGTAACGTTCGATCATCGCCAGCGTCTTGTGCCCGCTGATCCGCTTCACGGTCGGGAGGTCTACACCAGCTTGAACAAGGTGCGTGATAGCGGTATGGCGCAGGGTGTGCCGAACAACCTGTTTTGGGTCTAACCCTGCGGCTTCGACCACGCGCGTGAAGGGCGTGCGAATGTCCATCGTGTGACCAGACACTGTACGGCACGACGGGAAAATCCACGGGCATCCCGGCTGTAAAGCATCGATATACCCGGCAAGGAAGTCGGCAAGGTGTTTCGTGATTGGTTACTCGCGTGCCCCTGCTTTTGCCTTTGGGATGTAGATCACAAGCCGATTCAAGTCCACATGTTCCCGCCGGATAGAGGGGATTTCCATCTTGCGCATAGATGTCTCCACGGCAATGACGATAAACGGGTAAATGGCAGGGCTGGCATCTGCCTTTGCACATTCGACCAATCGCGCCACCTGTTCAACAGTCAGGTAGGTGATGCGCCCTTGCCCTTCTTTGAAGAGACTCAGCTTTGGACGGCGGTCTATCCATCCCCACTCGATAGCCTTGTTTATCAGGTGAGATAGCACGGCAAGTTCCCGGTTTATCGTCGCGTGCTTCGTTGATTCCGTTTCTCGTGTGGCTGGCTTGCCTCTTGGGCGGTAAACAACAGGCTCTTGCAGGCGCTGCTGCTTGTACCGTTCTACATCGAATGCGCTAATCTTGAATAAAGGCATGTCGCCAAAGAAGGGAACAAGGTGAAGGTTCAGGCGCGTGGCTTTCATCTTCAAATCCTTGCCACCTGATTCAGCCAGCCGTTCAAAGTATTTCGCTGCCGCATCCCGGAATGACAGTGCTACCTTGCGCCCTTTGGGCAGGGATAGCCGGTCATGCTTGGCATCGTTGCGAACCTTGGCAATGAACTCCTCAGCCTGTGCGCGCGTCGTGCCTTCGGACTCTCGCCCGATTACACGGTGGATGCGCTGGCCGTCGACCATGATGTTGACCGTGAATACACCGTCCCCACTGGTTTGGCGCTCGTATGTAATCCCGTGCTCACTGATCTTCCCGCCCGGCGCGAGCTTCCTCATGCTGGGGCGGGTCAGTTTAGAAAATACTTTTGTCATGACAATTACTCAGTGGATTTATCGTCTGTCGGCCCGTTATTCCCATCACCCACAGGCGGATTACTCCGCTTGAGAATAAGCCTGATGGTTCCCGGAAGTGCTTTGGGAGCTATGTCCAGGTCAAGAAATTCTGTGACAGGCATGGACTCTTCTGATGCCTTAGCCTCGCTCACATGCCTTATTCCAAACTTATCCACGGTCACATAAGCATCCTTGCTGATTTCCGGTGATCCATCTTCCAGTAATCGCCCGCATCCGACTTCAAAATGATAATGGTATCACTTGCGGCGGGCGGGGGAATTGTGACCAGGGAGGGGAATTGCTGGCGCAAGTTACAGCCGACTTATCACAGGGCCTTGGCGCAAGAACTGGGAACCTGCCCGTGTGAGGGCTGCGCCGGACGGAGGGCCAGCAGTATCGACGGCTGTAACGTTACTGCTTACTGGAGCCTGGAACAGGCTCCCTACACATCATCGCACCGGGATTGTCGCAACGTATTGCGGCTGATACAGTCTGCCTATGCAACATGGGCTCGAAGCCCATGCACAGGGAGAAACGCCGTAGATGACGCAACAGCTTCTGACGCCTCACCAGAGCCAGTACGTCGCTTGGCTTCTCACTCGCCGCGCAGCAGGCGATTCCGTGGAATCGCTGGCTTCGACGTTGGTCGATGCACAGGTCGATCTGAATCCGCATCAAGTCGAGGCCGCCCTCTTCGCCTGCCAAAACCCGCTCTCGAACGGGGTGATCCTCGCTGATGAAGTGGGCCTCGGCAAAACCATTGAAGCGGGGCTGGTCATCTCGCAGCGTTGGGCTGAACGACAGCGCAAGATTTTGATCATCGTTCCAGCCAACTTGCGCAAACAATGGCATCAGGAATTGCAGGACAAATTCGGTCTGCAAGGGCTGATTTTGGAAGCCAAAAACTACAACGCAATTCGCAAAAACGAGGCGAAGAACCCTTTCCTGTGGGAATCAGGCCCTGTGATCTGTTCATACCAGTTTGCAAAGGCCAAGGCCGACGACATCAAAAATATCGGCTGGAATCTGGTTGTACTGGATGAAGCGCACCGTCTGCGCAATGTCTATAAAACCGGCAACGTCATCGCCAGAACATTGAAGGGCGCGCTGGCAAAAGCTCAGTCCAAGGCGCTGCTCACCGCAACGCCGCTGCAAAATTCGCTGCTGGAACTTTATGGCCTCGTCAGCATGATCGACGACCGGGTTTTCGGTGACCTCGACAGCTTCCGCGCACAATTTACCGCCCAAGGCAGAAATCAGACTTTTGACAGCCTGCGAAAACGATTGGCTCCCGTCTGTAAGCGCGCATTGCGCCGACAGGTGCAGCCCTACGTTTCATATACGGCGCGTAGCGCCATCGTCCAAGAGTTCACGCCATCGAGCGAAGAGCAGGAATTATCCAGGCTCGTTGCCGACTACCTGCGCCGTCCTAACCTCAAAGCCCTGCCCGACGGGCAGCGCCAACTGATTTCGCTCGTGCTCTGGAAACTGCTTGCTTCCAGCACGCACGCAATTGCAGGCGCACTGGAAACAATGGCCAAGCGCCTCCAAAGCGTGCTCGATGAAGGTCGTGCGGACGATCTGGCCGAAGCACTGGATGAAGATTACGAATCGCTCGATGAGACTGCCGACGAATGGGACGATGCGGAGGCAACAGAGCCTAGCCGCAACGAACGTGACGTCATCGAGCAGGAAATTGAAGAACTTCGCCACTTCAAGGCGCTGGCAACCAACATTCGCGACAATTCCAAAGGCAAGGCACTGCTTACCGCGCTGGATCGTGCCTTCGCCGAATTGGATCGGCTGGGTGCGGCCAGAAAAGCCATCATCTTCACCGAATCCAGACGCACCCAGGAATACCTCCTCAATTTGCTGGTCGACACCCCCTACGGTGACGACATCGTCCTGTTCAACGGCAGCAACAGCGACTCTCGCGCACAGGCCATCTACAAGGACTGGCTCAAGCGGCACGAAGGCACCGACCGCATCACCGGCTCCAAGACCGCCGACACCCGCGCGGCACTGGTTGAACATTTCAAAGAGCGCGGCAAGATCATGATTGCCACCGAGGCTGGAGCCGAGGGCATCAACCTTCAGTTCTGCTCGCTCGTCATCAACTACGACCTGCCCTGGAACCCTCAACGTATCGAGCAGCGCATTGGACGCTGCCATCGCTACGGGCAGAAGTTCGATGTAGTGGTGGTGAACTTTGTCGATTTCAGCAACGAGGCGGACAGGCGCGTTTACGAATTGCTGGCGGAGAAATTCCAGCTTTTCGAAGGTGTGTTCGGAGCCAGCGACGAAGTACTCGGCACCATCGGTTCCGGCGTGGACTTCGAGCGGCGCATCGCGGAGATTTACCGGAATTGCCGCGATCCAGACGATATCAAGGCCAGCTTCGAGCAACTCCAACTCGATCTGTCTGGCGAAATCAACGAAGCGATGGTCAAGACGCGCCAAATATTGCTGGAAAACTTCGATGAAGAAGTGCAAGACAAGTTGCGCATTCGTGCCGAGGACAGCCGTAACGTTCGCAGCCGGTTCGAGCAAATGCTGATGGATTTGACCCGTACGGAATTGGGCGACTGCGCCGTATTCGACGACGATGGCTGTTTCTCACTTCTACACCTGCCCGATGCCAGCCTTGACGAAGTCAAGCTTGGCCGCTACGAATTGCCGCGCCGTTCTGGCGACGCGCATCTGTACCGGGTCAATCATCCGCTGGCGCTGTGGATCACTGAGCGAGCCAAAACTCGTACACTTGATGGAGCCAGACTGGTATTCGACTATGACGCCTACGGCACGAAGATCAGTACGATTGAGCCGTATCGTGGCAAGAGCGGATGGCTCTTGCTGAAACTGCTCGAAGTTAGAGCGTTTGACAGCCTGGAGCAACACCTAGTCATTGCAGCAACTACAGCAGACGGCACACTGCTTGCCGAGGATGACCCGGAAAAACTGCTACGCCTGCCCGCACACACACTCCCCTCGCCCGCTTGCGGGAGAGGGGTCGGGGGAGAGGGTAAGTTGCCGGAAACACTGGTAGCCGATGTAGAAGCCCGCAAGGCCGCGTTGCTGCGAGAAATCAACCAGCGCAACCTTGGCTACTTCGAGCAGGAAGTCCAAAAGCTCGATGCCTGGGCGGACGACCTCAAGCTCGGGCTGGAGCAGGAAATCAAGGAGATCGACCGCGAGATCAAGGAAGTGCGCCGCACTGCTGCGATCTCGCCCACGTTGGAAGAAAAGCTGTCATGGCAGAAGAAACAGCGTGAACTGGAGGGTAAGCGCAGTAATCTGCGGCGGGAGTTGTTTGTGCGGCAGGATGAGGTTGAGGCGAAGCGTAGCGATCTCATCAGCGAGTTGGAGGCGCAGCTTGAGCAGCGGGTAGAGGAGTGCGCACTATTTACCATTGAGTGGGAGTTGGCGTAATGGGCAAAAGAGAACTTGCACGAGGAGCGCTTTGGAACCAGTGGGACTTGCATGTGCATACGCCAGCTTCATTTCATTGGAATGGTCAGAAATTCGATGATGATCTGTCATCCGACAAAAATAAGAAATTGGTTGATGAAATGATCGAAGCCATGAACAAGGCCGAGCCTGCTGTTTTTGCCATCATGGACTACTGGACTTTTGATGGCTGGTTTGCTCTTAAGCAACGCCTTGCTGAATCAGATGCACCAAAACTCACAAAAAAGGTTTTCCCAGGAATTGAACTACGTCTTTCTGCGCCAACAAAAAAAAGACTTAACGCGCACGTTATTTTTTCAGATGAAACTCATGATCAACAATTAAAAGATTTTCTTAGTAATTTAAAAATAGAAAGTATTAATCGTCCTGTCTCGAAGGATGCCATTATTGCTTTAGCAAGAGCAACTGCGCCGGACATGTTGGAAAGAAAAGGACACAAGAAAGAAACTATTGCCAGTAACGATGCAGACGCACTGCTAGCCGGTTACAAATTGGCCGAAATTAATTGTGATAGTTACAAGCATGCCATTTCAAACGTTCCAAATGGGTTAGCTGTTGGGTTCATGCCTTACGACACAAGCGATGGTCTTGATGAGGTCAAATGGGAAGAACATTACGCATATTTTCTGAGCCTGTTTAAATCATCCCCAATTTTTGAGTCTAGAAATTTAGAGTTGCGGTCTGCCTTCCTCTGCGAAGTAACTGAAAATAATAGAGATTGGCTGGCAAACTTTAGGCATGGTTTAGACGGAGTCCCAAGGCTTGTGGTTGCAGGTAGTGATGCCCATTGCTTCGTTGGCACTCCGGAAGATAACGACAAGCGTGGTTACGGAGATTTTCCATCGGGCAAAAAAACTTGGATTAAGGCAGACCCCTCGTTTCGCGGACTTAAACAGGCCATTCTTGAGCCAGCAAAACGCTCTTTCATTGGAGAAATTCCACCGAAACTACAAGAAATTGAGTCCAACAAAACCTATTACATTGACTCGGTGGAAATCAAGAAAACGGGAAACACCAATGCAGCTCAATGGCTCGATGGTTGTGACATCCTCTTAAATCCTGATCTGGTTGCCATCATTGGCAATAAAGGCAGCGGGAAGAGTGCATTGACTGATGTAATTGCCATGCTCGGAAACTTCAAGAAATCAAAGTACTTCAGCTTTTTGAAACGTGGCCGGTTTTTGGGAAAAGCTGGGGAGCCTGCTTGTCACTTCACGGGAACGCTGACTTGGTGTGATACAAGTACGGAGGAGCGCAGACTGAATGAGTCCCCCCCGGAAGAGAAAGCCGAACTAGTTCGATACATCCCGCAAGGACATTTTGAAGATTTATGCAATGAGCATGTATCCGGAAAATCAGATGTACTTGAAAAAGAGCTCCAGTCAGTTATCTTTTCACATACCAGTGAAGATATGAGGCTTGGCGCACTCGACTTTGATCAACTAACGGAGCAGCAAGAGCAATCGCTTAGGAACAGACTGGGAGAATACCGCAAGGAACTTGACTCACTTAATGCCTCAATCGTGCGCGTTGAGGAACAACTTCAGCCAATTGAAATGAAAAAGTTGACTGACTTGTTTTTGCTGAAGGAAAAGGAAATCAAAGAGCATGAAAAGCTGAAACCCGTAGAAGTTGCTCAGCCGACAGAAACGCTCGACCCAGAACAAAAACAAGCTGCGGAAAGTTTGGCCTCAACCAATCAGAGAACGGAAACTGCCAAGAAGTGCCTACAAGAAACTACCGCTGAGATTACAGGGCTTGCCAAGCAGCAGAAAGCTATAGCGAATATTCACGAAAGGTTGAGATTGCTTCGGCGCACGTTTGACCAAGCCCAACAGGAATCAACTGATGACCTGGATGCGCTTGGGATCTCATGGTCTGATCTTGCTACTCTAGAGGTCAAGACGGCCATGCTTGATGAAAAATCAAACCAGATTACAGCAAGACAGAATGAACTTAAGATTGAGACTGAAAAACTCAATACTGAGTTGACAGCCCTTGCAACTAACCAGCGAAGCTTCACCGCGAAGCTAAACGCACCGCAACAACAATTTGAAGCATATCAGCGCCAGCTTACAGACTGGAACAAGAAACTTTCCGAATTAAACGGGACGGCAACCGAGCCTGAAACCAAGGCGGGGCTAGAAACCCGTATTGCGCAGATCAAGGATTTACCGACACAACTCAAGGAGCTGGAAGAAAAAAGAGAACCTGTCTGGCGAAATATTTGAGACCCTTAATGCTCAGCGCAGTGCGCGCGAAAAGCTTTTCAAGCCTGTTCAAGATTTGATTCAAAATAACAGTTTGATACGCGAGCACTACAAGTTGCAGTTTCAAGCGACTTTGGACGTTTCCGTGGATGCCATTTCTGATTTGTTGTTTAACCTAATCAAGCAGAACATCGGCGAATTCCGTGGACTAGATGAGGCACCTTTAGTAATCAGAAGGTTACTTGATAGCCATGATTTTAACGCGAAGGATGGAGCGCTTGCGTTCGTTGAGGCTTTACACAAGAAGATAGCGAATGCTGCAAAGACGAACGACTCTGGTGGAGTGGGTATTTTCAATGTGTTGAAGAAGGGGCAATCAGCAGCGTCGGTATATAACTTGATATTCGGCTTGAATTTTCTGGAACCAAGATACTCCCTCTTGTTCCAGGATACGCAGATTGAGCAGCTATCACCAGGGCAGCGAGGTGCGTTGCTGTTAATTTTCTACCTACTGGTGGATAAAAGAAAAACCCCCGTCATCCTTGATCAACCTGAAGAAAACTTGGACAACGAAACAGTTTTTCGCTTGCTGGTTCCTGTTATCTCTGAGGCCAAAAAGCAACGGCAAATCATCATGGTCACGCACAACCCGAATTTGGCTGTCGTGTGCGATGCAGAGCAGATCATCCACGCGAAGTTTGACCGGGCAGCAAATTTTACGATCAGCTATGAATCCGGCTCAATCGAGAACTCCTCATTGAACGGCGCTGTCGTGACTGTGCTAGAGGGAACAAAGCCCGCGTTTGACAATCGCTCCGGTAAATATCACTGATGAACACCACACGAAACCCCGCCATTCCCGAAACCCCATCCCTGACCACGCTGATCGGTCAGATTGCCGAGGTCGTCGAGCAAGCCCGTGGCCATGTGCGTCAGAGCGTCAATCAGGCGATGGTGGCGAGCTATTGGAAAATTGGCCGCCTGATCGTGGAACACGAGCAGCAAGGGCAGACGCGCGCCGCCTACGGCCAGCGTCAACTGGCCGAGCTGTCCGCCCGGCTCACGGAGCTGTTCGGCAAGGGTTTTGATGCCAGCAACCTGCGCAACATGCGCCGCTTCTATCTGGCTTTTCCAATTCGAGAGGCAGTGCCTCTCGAATTGAGCTGGACGCACTACAACACGCTCGCGCGGGTGGAAAACCCAGCGGCCCGCGAATGGTATCTGCGCAAAGCCATCAGCCAGAACTGGAGCAGCCGCGCCTTGGAGCGGCAAATTGGCGTGCTGTATTACGAGCGCCTGTTGAGCAGCAAAGACAAAGCGCTGGTGGAGGCAGAAGCCGTACAGCATACCGCCCCGCTCGCCGAGACCCGCAAGGACTTCCTGCGCGACCCCTATGTGCTGGACTTTTTGAATCTGAACGCCGGTCATTTTCTGGAGGACGATCTGGAACAAGCCATCATGGACAACCTGCAAGGCTTCCTGCTGGAACTGGGGCGGGGCTTTGCCTTTGTCGCGCGGCAGCAGCGCATCAGCTTTTCCGACGCCGATTTCTACATAGACCTGGTGTTCTACAACTACAAGCTCAAATGCTTTTTGCTGCTGGACTTGAAACTGGGCAAGCTGACGCATCAAGACATGGGGCAGATGGACACCTATGTGCGGCTTTACGACGAGCAAATCCGGGGCGCGGACGACAATCCCACCATCGGCCTGGTTCTGTGCAGCGAAAAAAGCGAAGCCGTGGTGCGCTATTCCGTGCTGGCCGAACAGCAGCAACTGTTTGCCGCCAAATACCTGCCCTATCTGCCGAGCGAGGAAGAACTTAAACGTGAACTGGAACGCGAACGCGAACTGGCCTTGCAACGGCTGGCACAGCGGCAGGAGGCGCGGGGATGACTGCCAAACAAACAAGCAAACTCAGCATCGCGGGGCAATCCTTCGAGAGCTTGAACCGCATGGCGCAAAGTCGTGACAAATGGTCACGGGATCATGTGC
>Ga0123357_10005147_pt1 | contig 15601 bp, 11 predicted proteins | sample TergutEmb28metaG_FD_89873 | JGI IMG/M metagenome (GOLD analysis project Ga0123357, IMG submission 89873) | Embiratermes neotenicus P4 segment gut microbial communities from Petit-Saut dam, French Guiana - Emb289 P4 | ecosystem: Host-associated > Arthropoda: Insects > Digestive system > Gut ... | reverse complement strand
TGCTACGGCAGATCCCCCCCCCCCCCCTCCCCCCTCCCCAGTGTCACAGTGTCGCTACTGTACGTACATATGTGTTGATCACTTTATCAAGAAGCCCACAAAGCCCTCCTGACGTGCAGATGGTTTCATCCCTTCTCACACACCCCACATCCCTGCAATTCTTCCTATTCACAGGATTCATCGCTCCGTCTGTCCCTTTGCGTGTTTGCAAAGCTCAGTACGGCTTCCTAACAGATTTATTGCTTTCCGTGATCCTCCCCCGAGCATTCTATTAGCAGAAAAACTTCTCACCCCATCTATAGCACCCCGTTATCTGCTGCATTAATTCATACCAGAATTCTTCATAACACAGACACTGTTCTCTCTTTCATTCCGTGGGCTTCCTGTTCAATTCTACTGATAGCAGTAGTGCTTGTACTTTCCAGTCGGCAGACACCCATTTTAAAATCTAACAAGGGACACAATACCCTGTCTGCAGCACTCATCGCAGTTTTCTTCCATTCATCCAGGCAAATACTGACGGACTGCTCTAAGCCGCTCCCCGACCTCAACTTTCTACTGTCCTTCTTGTCACCGCTAATATCACTTCACGTTATACAATCTAAGAAATCTCTGTAGTATGGAACGTAATTCAGAAAAACAAACTAGCAATGGGGAGTTTTGCTTTTGTTTGGGCGTTCTGTGTTTTGTGTTTAAACCGGGAATATTTGTCCTGTCTGTGTAATTCTAGGAAACTTTTGCAAACCAATGTTGTCAAAATTAGCCTGTTACTGTGTTTGTCCGCATGTAATAACTCAAGAATTGCTGAATATATTTTCACGAAATTTAATTAGAAAAATTTCATTAAAATCTGTGTAAGCATTCTGATTATAGTTACAATTGGTAAAGTGCAACAACAGGAATTTTACGTGAATCTGAGGTTCTTAAATATTTATCAGACATCCTAACAATATTTCTAACAGAAGCTGTTCACAGATACGGAACAGGTATGTTATTTGGATTATACAGTCCCTGCGACAGCTTTCGCGACAATCAAAATCAACTAATGTATTAGAAATGTTACTCAGCATCACATTCCCTGAAGTGTTGTGTTCTGTGTCAGCTTTTCTCCAAAATAACTCTTCTTCTTTGAGGAAATTGGTTTCTACATTTCGTGCGCCCTCTGTTTCTACTGCCTTGTATTAAAGAACATTTACTGAAGTTCGTCCAAATCTCAGAACACCAGGTTCAGTACTCGTACATGTAAGTTTATGGTTTACAGCATTGTTTTTCAATACTTCTAGTACCGCGTACCCTTTATCAAATTCTCGTTAACTCTGCGGATCCCTTCCCCAAGATTTAGGTAAGATCCTGCGCCCCTAAGGCACAACTCGGGGTAACATTTATATTTCTAATAATTACAACCAAAGAACGCGTTTAAACTCTAAGAAACTTTACTGAGTCAGTGTAAAGTTTCATTACAAAAATTATGATTTTCCTAGCAGTAATGACAATAAAACAAGAAAAAAGCGAAGAAAAAACCTTACATTCTGCTGAACACTATGTACACAACTGTATCATTTCCTACACGGAGTGATTCTGTAAAATATTAAAAGTATTTAATACAGTATTTTTCCTCCTATCAAATATAACCCCGGGGACATTCGTGCCTCGCGGAATACTAGGGGTGCGCGGGCCACGCCTTGGCAACCACTGGTCTACAGGACTTTAGAATGTGGACAAGACTTTGCTCTCTGCCATGTATAGTAACTACATGGGGTAGATTCCTTCTTATGAAACTCATAGCTGCTCAAGTGGTCAAGAAATTTCCACCTTTTATGGAATGTACATTGCTGCGTTTACAAGACACTGTCACCAGCGGCCTGAACCTGAGGCAGATGAATCCACCAACATCCCTCAGACCCCCTTGATGGTCCGCTTTAATACGTCCAACTTGATCTCTCTCTTTCCTATAGCTCTTCTCTGCTATGTAAGCAGATCATCTGGCCCCTGATGGACTATGCGTGCCCCGCGTGGAGGTCCGCTGCTCGCTCCCATGTCCGGAAGTTACAGGCGTTAAAACCCAAGTGTCTTCGCCTCGCTACTGGTGCCCCTTGGTACGTAAGTGACAGGCCGATACACGAGGTTCTGGGCGTTCCGCTGTTTGCCGACCACATCAGAGCCCTGGCCGAGAGCTTTGACTCAAGGTTAGCTGATGTGGGGAACCCCCCCTAGATCGGCAACTCGGCAGATACGCTGACCGAGGGTTGACCCCGTCGCCTGACGCGAAAGCCAAGGGCGGCAGGGGACAGCAGGCTAGTCGAGGCCATCGCCCGCGATGGCCAAGTCGACAAAACGATTCGCGTTGGCACTGAACAGCCGAGCGCCATTCGGTTACCCTGACTGAGGTTTTCCGTGATTTTCCTCAGTTGTAAGGCAAATGCCAGGGTATTCGATACAAAGTCGGGGCACGGCCCGCACTCCCCTCCCCCAGGCGAGGCGGCTTCACCTAAGCGCTTGACAAACGTCGCATAACTCCAGTATGCGACAGAGCGAGTCTGGGCTCAGAACCCAGACAGCCAACCAACCAAAGTTTATCCCTCCCATACTTAGTCCAGGGCAACCTAGACCCTAGTCTTTGGTAAGATCAGTCAAGGCCCTCAGGTTGACTTCAAAATCGTTAGCGTAAGCTTATTCCCCTGTTAGAGTTTAGGTGTCTGTTACTGAGCCAAGCAATTCAGTCAAACGCAGGAATGGCTAACAGACAGGGGGAAGTGGACTTGCGCGAAGCGCAAGTCTCCGCCCCCCAGTTAACACTTTGGCTTTGCTTGGTTTGGCTATAGCTATTCCGACCAAAATTATGTACGCATTTTTCATTTCTTTCATGCATGCTATATGCCCGGTCTGGGTCATTCCTCTTGATTTCAGAGTTCAAACGATGTTGGGTGAAGAGCACTAATTTTATTGTCCCTAGTCCCTAGCAGATTCCTTGAGGTTGCTGACCTGCTCTTGGTATACACAGCCACTGACAACTTCTAATTTGAAAAGATCATAAGTAACCACCCTCTAACTTGTACTTAATGCCTTAACTTGTCGTACCTTTCAGCAGCATCCCAGTTTCCTTTAGGTGTAACCATACCTGCAATATAAAAGAAATGTGTTTAAAAACGTGCAAAAAACCAGTACTGAAAATGACGTCAGAGGGGATGGGCAAAGTTCGTTTCACGGTGTGTGCGTTCAAACAGTTGGAAGGCACCGTATTGTGACATGATACAAAGTGGGATAAATGGCCTGAACGCAAGGGAACTAGCGCGATAACTTTTTAGACTTGAATTATTCATGTCCAAAGCCCAATAAATACAACGGGTGTTGTTCAGGGAACTAAGGAGCTTTTTTGTCCGAAGAATGGGGACATTTTAGTTTGTTGAATATAGCACACCAATGAGAAATGGGAAGGGGACCTCCAATACTTATATAAGCTTTAGTCTATAGAAGTCGTGTCTTTAAGTTGAGGCAGAGACGAAATTCTAGGTATCAGGCACAGTTCTGGACACTTATTTATTTATAAAGCCTGTACTTCGACAGACGCCTCATTCTCTTACTTATTAATTGAATTGAATAAACAGGATTATCTCGCGTGGGACAAAGGCACATTACATTCGAGTCAGCAAAACTCAATGAGAGAGACAACTTGGAAAATCTGGGTACAGAACGGAGGATAGTATTAAAACAGATGTTGAAGAGATGGGGTTTGATATTGTGTTCTAGATCCAGCTGGCTGTGTATAGGTTCCAATGGTGGAATGAGTTTATCACGTCGATAAGTTTTCATACTTAAAAACTGACGGCGAAATGTATAGGTAGTTAAGCGACTAGCAGTTTCTGAAAGATGACTCTGTACCAGGTATTTGGTTACGTTCCGTCAGTTATGATACGTAGGGGCTACAAATTTCGGATACAGACCCTCTTGTTTATGTCTAGAGGCACAGGGTAATTATAAATGCACACCGTGTCTGCCAGCAGAACCAGAAACTACAAACACCGTTTCTACATAGACCACAAGTACACGGAACCACTACCTTCTTCTATACTCCTACCATCCAGATACGCCTTTCACTAAAATATTCATATTGTCATCCCGTCCCTGCCTTGAGAGTACCCAGTATTGAAGAGGTTTCCCTGGCGGAATTCAGAGTGGAGTCTTGTATCCCGTTTCTAGCTACATACGCAGAGCATAACCTAGGGTACACTACCTTTACTATACTAGAATGGTAAAGGTAAAACAACACGTGGGGGTTCCAGGAGGTGGAGACTCCCAGATTTCAAGACAATCTGCACATGAAGTTGGTAAGGTTGTTAGCCCTATGCACCGGCCGCCTTTACCTCCTAGGAAATATTCCCGGTACTCATTTCTGTTAGAGGCGAAGTCGACGCCAAGACTGCAGTGCGGCCGGAAGGATTATATCCATGAAAAATTACTGTGATATTGGGATTCAAACCCACGACCTTTCGGTTTGTAGCTCAATGCTTTAAACAACTGCGCCACCACGTGCGCCCTTACTGTACCATATAACCAGTAACAATCGTAACGTGTCATTTATGCAGTACCCTAAAATGTCAACTTCAGTCTTGTATGATATATAAAATTATCACAGCGGTAAATATTAAAATGTCGGCGTTCTTCGATACGGTGTCGTCGTGGTACATAGGTAGCAACGTTTCGGAAAAATTAGCTCTTCTATCTTCAGGCCAGATTACAGGACTTCATATGCCAGAAGATAGTAATCTTCCTGATTGCTTCTAAGTTCCGATCACTTTGTTTGCGAACAGATGAGCACAGAAAAATAGATAGCACGTAAAATTATTGTCTATGATCGTCACAGTGTGGCGGTCGCCGTTAAAAGGCATGGTGCAAATGATCCACGGTTCTGAGACCTGCTGTTTTTGCTCGCAGCTTGGACCCATTAACCCGTAGAATTGCGGTTTTTCTCTGGTTTCCCCGTTTCTCCCGGCTTAAGCTTCCCCTTTCCAGTCCTTGTAACAGATTTGGTGCTGCTGGCATGGTCCTGACATGCTGTCTCCTCTCTCCCGTATCGCCGTCTTGACTTAGACCTGTTTTTAAGAAAATCAACTTCTCCAAGTACATAATGTTTCCTGTCGTCGGTATTATGGTGACATCCGTCTCCTTTCAGTCAGTCATACCACGAAACAAGTACCAAAGTTCTGAAGCAATTCTGATACCTAATTCGGTCTTCCATACGCACTTCCCGGTAAACTTTGTGATTTAACACATCTCAGAACTAACCAGGGTCTTTCAAATATTCAAGAAATTTTCCACATACGAACCCGAAGTTGCATCACCGTGTTCACAAAATCCCACACCTGGACTTCTTCTGAGCAAGTCGAGTCTAGTTCACATCCTAAAAAGTGCTCCTTTGTACCCTCCAAAGCCTGGTAATGCTCATGCATGCCTACCACCTATTTACTATTAAACCATACACTTTGCACATTCGGTAAATTCATTTGTTTAATATAATTCACAAAATGAACGAAGTCCCTTCCCATGCACAGTATTAGCAGCACGGTATATTTGCAACGAAGAGGCCATATGTTTTGTGTAAACCAAGCATTTTTTTAAATAGCAAGTAATTTCAGGCTCTGAAAATAAAGAGCCAATCATTTCCTCTACACGGCATTAACCGGGTTGCCTTTGTAAGACGATGCCATGTTTTTTTTCGGGAACCTAAGAACCTGTTTGTTAAATAGTGCTTAATTTAGATTGACTTCACGTTCCAGAAGGTTAGGAAGCTGATGTTCTCGCACACAGAATTGACCAGACTGGTTCTTTTTATGAAGCAAGCTCCAATGTGTTTTCTGTAAGCCATAAGTTAAATTTTTACACATCATGTAACATGATCAAAAGGATTAAACCATGTTTTATTAGTGAACTACCATTTACACCCGTGTTTTCATGAAGTCCTCATGTATTCAGGTTTTCCTCTAATATTGGTGTAATAAACAAGACAGGCAATGTACTATAATGTATCATCGAGACACGTTTGTCTAACCATTGTTGCAGTAGGTAAGCAATAGTTATTACATATTCCGAGAATGTATTTGTATTCTCAGGTACCCAGCATGCAATGCGCATGCGCGATATTGTCATCTGTGGCCTGTCCGGATGTACAACATTCTTCCAAATTATCTCGTAAACGGCACGATTTTCGGGGGGGGGTTATTGAACTCAAAAGGTGTGTTTTGATTTCCTCTATATATTTTGCCCCAGACATTTGTCATTTTGCGAAAGAACTGACCGAGATATGATTAAAAAAAATCTAAACTGCACTTAAAGTAAAGCAACGTTATTATTGTCAGATTTTAATGAATCCTGAATTTCTCGACAGATTTTCGAAAAATACTCAATATCAAATTTCATGAAAATTCTTTCAGTGGGAGCGGAGTTTTTCATGCGGACGGACGGAGAGACGGACACCATAAATCTAATAGTCGTTTTTCGCAGATTTGCGAAAGCGGCTTAAAACTAATTTCGGGTGATGTTCGTGCAGTACGTGTGGCGTGCGTTCTGCAGCTAGCAATTCCTGATTTGCTGTCGACGTTCATTCTTAGAACGCCTGCCTACCAAATGCATTCATAGCCACATCTAACCTGGGGAAATGCACCAAATTATTTAACATTAGGGCAGGTCGCACACACAAATCACCGCTCTCCTTTAAATAAACTAACACGCATGAAGACTGTGAGCATACAGCTTACAAATTTCATTACGAGAAATTAAATATTTTTTGTTTTGATGTGACCAATTTTTTGTGCACCACGCTTACAGTAATTAACACTATGTGGTGACAACGCTTCGGAAACAAAGAGCGTTAAATGGGGTGTTGTGTGGTATCATGCAAAATGCGATAATTCACAGAAATATTCCTTTAAACAAAGTTTGCCCCTTATTTTTCAGCTAAACACTTATCCTTCAACAATATGTCTGCTAGAATTTTCCACAATCCTCCTTTATAATTTTTTTTTCCCCTTGTAATTTGCCAGAGTTTAAATTAAATCTCCAATATTAATATTTTTAATCACCCAAACGTAGAAAATATCGTAAAATATGATGGATGGACATCTAATTTGTGAGTTCAGAATACTCTGGGTTTAGATGTCTTTCCTTGTACACAGATATCAGCGTAAAGCTGCATACTGCTGTGTCGGTCTCCAACCCTACAGATAAACGCAACATTTAATACCACACGGCCTAGAAGACCGTAATTTCAACACACAAGGCCGCGAGATCCTCAAATTTCACTCTAGAACAGGCCACGAAGGGCCAGAGAGGAAGTAGATGTATAGCTCTACTCTTTCTTTAACCTCGGCGCTAGATGGTGTGAGTGGTCAACGCCACGCCCCAGCCGCTTTACCTCGGGAAAGACCCGGTGTCCACTGTGTAGGAAGCTGGGTAGGCCCCAGGGCCGGTCTGGACGGGTGCGGAAAATCTCGCCTCCTCCGGGATTCGATCCCCGGACCGTCCAGCCCGTACCGAGTCGCTATACCGACCGAGCTATCCCGACCCACGTGAGAACCTCAAACTCGTACAAAATTTTAATGAGACAGTATTTCCGAATTTAAATAAAGATATGCATTAAAAATTTCATGCAGTTATGCTGAGTGTATCAAGGAAGGGACATTGTGTTGTTTTGCCAGCTCTTGTCTCCTTGACACTTGAAACAAGTTAGGAGCTGTCCTACAAGTTTCTCAGTACAATCGGAAATCAATCTTTGGTAACGGTCCGTCTCTCACAATACAATGAACTGTCACATGTAGGATGTATGAATATTAAGTACGGATCAGCTTGAATACTAACAGCATAACTTAATTCATAACCGGATGATTTTCATACTATATACGTTACGACCTGATCGAGTTGTATGCGGTTACAGTTATTAAAATCAATTCCTAATTATATATTCAGCCGATGGATGTTGGGTAACTTTACATCAACTGCCATACCCTATTGTTCCCAATATCATCAATGAAATCTGCATATGGACCAGACGCACACATCTGGCGCTGTATCTTTTGATCACTGTAATCTCACCATTGATTGAACCTTTCTCTTTTCCGAAGGCTCAATTTCAAAACTTGTTTGTTACCATGATTAACTTGTCGTATGGGTGACGCTGGAGACATCTCGTGGGAATGAAATAATTTTGACCGCAACGACTGATCTCGAGTCCGACATACTGGAGTGCCGCTGTTGGTGTTACAGAGGGAAGACTGAACCAGCTGCTGACGTTGAACATGTAGGGCAGGACTGGGGACTGCCAGAGGTATTCAAGTACTGATTACGAATGTTTCACCAAAGTTTCAAAACTAGTTTATATGGAAACAGCAGTAACAAGTTGCAACGAGCTCATGGCGAAAAATGTTTAGAAAATGGCTGAATTGCTAGATTCAGACTTCATATTCACCTAACCTTCCTCCGTAAAAACGTGTGTGTTTGCCCATTTCGACATTTGAACTATTTCATCATGGGCTGGGTAGCGCAGTCGGTATAGCGATCGGCTACGGGCTGGACGGTCCGGGGATCGAATCCCGGCGGGGGCGAGATTTTCCGCACCTATCCAGACCGGCCCTGAGGCCCACCCAGCCTTGTGTACAAGGGGTACCGGATCTTTCCCGGGGGTAAAGAGCGGCCGGGGGGTGACGCTGACTCCTAACCCCCTTCTAGTGCCGTGGTCAAGAAAGAGTAGAGCTATACCTCTACTCCCCCTATGTGCCGTATGGCCTGTACAGAACTTCAGTGCCTGTACAAGGGTGCACTTTACCTTTACCTTTCATCAGACTTCACTAAAGTTGCTATGAACCCCATCCTACTGAAGGACAATCCAGATGTTTTCATAGTGTATTACTGTTCGTATTAACAACACTGTGGATGTGAAAAGTGTTGTGGCGCGAGTAACAACAACGCAACAACAATGATACTTAGCGTTTCGTCCTGAAACGGTTTATGGAGAGAATAAAATGTTTCCTTTATGCTATATAAAATAAAAATGTAGGTCTTGAAGTTTTGGTGGCGATCAAAGTGAATAAAACGTCCTACTGACAACAGCGGCGTCAGAGAGTAAATATTTTGCCATGTTTCAGGAACGGATTCTGTCCCCATCTTCAGGATGCTACTAAAAGCTTAATTCCCTGCCGTCCGTTATATATCAAGTCACCATTAGCTCCCTAAAGATGGGGATGGAGTCAGTCCCCGAAACGTGCGAATATTTTTCATTTTGACCCGGCTGTCTGCCCGAGAATTTTTTATTGGATTGTAAAATAACAAGAAGGTGGCAGCGTGAGAGTATTTTTTGACTCTCAGTTTGATGGTGGTGACTTCGGAACCATTCGAATTAGGCACGTGATATTTGATACTAAGCGAATTTTTGAGCGTCTAATATAAACCAACAAAATGCATCTTTATTAAATTACTATTTTAATTTTTTACGGTGTCTTCTACATGTTTCGAACCCGAAGGTCCATCCTCAGGAATAAAGTTCGGCACTGAACACAGTCTTCCGCCTATCAGACTGCATGTACCGCTGGCATGAAAACAGTTATATCACACCTTACGTACAACCGTCTTCCTGAAAATGAACCCTCGGGTTCGAAACATGTAGAAGACACCGTAAAAATTAAAGTATTAGTTTAACAAAGGTGTATTTTGTTGGTTCATATTATACGATAATATTGCAAGGCACGGTGCAAAGTTAAAAAAAATAAAATAAAATTCAAAATTTTGAGGTCATGTCCAAAAACTTTAACCCATATATAGAGAATCTCTATTTAACAAATGAGTCCGTCACAAAAATTAAATAAAACAGAGCAACAGCATTAATATTCTCAGACATATGGAATTAAAATTCCAGTGTGGAACAGAACAGTATGTGTTGACTTTGCTGCCAACTTCTTTTATCTGTGGTCCGTTTACTGCCATTGTCAATGTCTAGCTTCGGCGGCACAGCGTCGAAAGATAGAACGATCAGTAATGAATTGGAAATGGTGTGGAAGGAAGCAGTCGTGGCCTAATGAGCGATGCCATACCGGTATGTACCCGACATAAATCAGGATGGCCGGTCTCCGAGACGATATAAAGACCTGGGACATCACCCGAAGCAGGAGTGAAGTTGGCCAGAAGGTTGAGGTGGATCTGAACGACCCCAAAACTGTGATCTAATAACAGGTTATGAATACATATGTCTCTGGTCACATGTTGTCTAGGAAACTTTACAGGAGGGGAGAACCAATACTATCCCTTGGCCTGCATCACGTTTTAGGGAAATTCGCAAAATTGAAAAGAGCGACTCTTAGATCCGTGAGGTCCGTCCGTCCGTATGGTACATCTCGGCTTCCGCAGGACGTATTTTCATGAAATTTCATAATGAGTATTTTTCGAAAACCCGTCGAGATTATTCAAGTTTCATTAAAATCTGACAAGAATAACTGGCACTTTACACAAAGACGTATGTACATTTATGACACGATCTTGCTGAATTCTTAGAATAAGAAATTTTTCAGACATAAGTTGCAGAGAAAATCAAAACGCGCATTTTGTGTTGGTTTTACAGTCCGCGATGTCTGAGAATAGTTTTTTCTATGTGATGCAGTGGAGTAGGTGCTTCGTCACTCTTTCACCTGGAGACGGAGACGGATCCACTTTCAGAAACATGTTGATTACTCCAATAAGGCCATGGATGAAGACCGCAAGTTTAGTAGTTTTAAAGTATCTGCCCTGTACCATCATCAGAACCCCCGGTGCCACTCAACAATATGCACTCTTAGCCCATTATTTACATTGCTTAAAATTTAAAATAATTAATCACTAAGTAAACTAGACGCTGGGGACGAACTCATAGGCCAGCAGATGATATTTGCATGTTGTTGATGTGAATTTTATGGTGTTGTTAATAGTCGTTGCCTCAGACCGAGTGTTCACCACAAGAACCCCCCACTCCCAATTTGTTTGGCCGTTGTCAGTCATTCCGTGTGTATATGTGTGTAGGGAGGGGGTGTTTGGGGGTCGTTTGATCCCTGAAAGTGGTCGTCCGCGTGTCAAGCAGCAGTTGGTAACCCAACACCCAAGGAAGTGGGCGTTGTAAGTGACAGAAGACAGATAATGGGGGTCCAAGCAGTCTGCTGTTTAAGGCCTCCTGCAGAAAAGAAACCGACGATCCCTCTTCCAGGAATTGAGACTAATCTTCCTCCTAACTTACTGTGAACTTTCACTGACAAGTCCGTTTCACTGTAACAGCTGAAACCAAGGTTCAGTATCGCCTTCACAGACACAACACATCCATCATGACACTGCTTCAACGCAGCCAAACCTCGCAATCAAAATCTTCGGGATCCAGTTTCATGTTGTCCTCCACCTCCTTTTTGGTCTTCCGTGTGGAGTTTTCCGGAAAGATTCCGAACAATAATTCCGTAGGCATGTACAATACAATCCTCGACTCTCCCGTTCCAGATGTACCTGCATCATCCCTTTACCTCCCCGTGTGCCCTGTACGGTTCACAAAGACTTCCTCGCCACGTCCTCACCTTCCATTGCAAGGAGTAAAGCGCCTTCCATAATCGGAAGTTTCGGATAAAATTTTCCCTCCTCATCTGCCTCTTGCCATAGCTGTCTGCCCTTTGGATTTATATATATTAATTCTGGTAGTGCAAAGTCTTCAATTCTGTTTGCATGCTGCTCCAATTTTGACTGGAGTCTCTTTACTGCTTCTGCCATATTTCTTGTTTACAGTAGATATATTACTTTATTTGGCATTCCCTCACATGTTACTGCTACAGATGACTCATGATATCTCGTTATCTTATGTAAATAACTTAAACTGAAATCTGCGCTCTTTTGGGACTTTACGCAGCATAGAATGATAGTTTCTTACCGACGTTTCGGGACAACGTATCGGCCAAGACTCCAGTAATCCTCGACCCTTGAAAAGACCAACAGTTTGTCCCGAAACGTCGGTAAGTAACTATCATTATACTCTGCGTAAAATCTCAAAAGAGGGCAGATAGCATTCACACTGCGGCGGAAGTCTGATATCACGCAAATCCTAAACTGCTCGCTTGGTCTAATCCATCTTTCTTAAACACAAATTGTTTCGCTGAAAACTCAAGTGTTTTCAGTTTATTTAGTCATATTGAAACACCGAATGACAATCCTGCTTCATATTCGGAATTTCCCAACTGACTGACTAGATGGCTCTTTAATTGAGTGGTCTTCGTCTAAAGACTCAGTAGTTAAAAGTTCAAATATTTAGGCCGGCATAGTATTGTTAATTAGAATACTTATAATCTTGTTTATATGTTTCGGCTCTTTACTGAGCCATCTTTATCCTAATGTGACTGTAAGACTATTTTGGAATGGTAGGCTATGCTATGTGCAAGTCCTTACTTTATTAAACCTGGGACCCCACGTTTATCACAAAAGTCATCCTTAAATGTAGTCGTTAACGATATTTCAAAATGCCTTTTCAGTCATGTATTCCACAAAATGTGCACTCATATTAGCCTGCAGTTGGCCCTAAAGAGGCTGAATTATTCTTCTTTTTTTCTTCTTCTTCTCCTTCCTTCTTCTTCTTCTTCTTCTTCTTCTTCCTTCTTCTTTCTTCTTCTTTCTTCTTCTTCTTCTTTCTTCTTCTTCTTCTTCTTCTTCTTCTTTTTTTCTTCTTCTTCTTCTTCTTTTCTTCTTCTTCTTTTTCTTTTTCTTCTTCTTCCATTAGCACTACAGCTCACTGTGGGCTTTGACCTGTCGAACAATGTCCTTCCATTTTTTGCTATCTGCCACCAACTCTTTCCATCTTCTCATTCCCCGCACTTGAGGATTCTTTCTACTTCCTCTTTCCAAAAGAGGCTAAATATATAGCTAAAATCACAGGCTAAATATCTGAACTAATGGTACCGCTGAGCTCATTGTACTCGCTGAACATTTATTCATTGTGTATTAACACTTCTCAATGGGATGCACCAATTAAAGAAATCACTGGATATCTTCCGTCACCCGCAACAGTGCCTAAACTTTTACGTTGTAGGACTACGGCATCACGTGGAAAGGATTTACTCCGGCATGTGGCCTGCAATGTTCAGTCCACGCCTCGCGTTTCAGTTGTAAGGAAATGCATTGTTAATGTACAATCGGTACTATTTTTCAGTGTAGTAATATATAAGACATTCGACAGTTTTGACGATGTAGTGATTATGCTGCGGACCGCACGAGAGGAAACTTCGGGGTTTGGTTTCCGGAAAAGTCGTAGAGGTTTTTTCTTCACCACTGTGTACAGAAACGGCTCTGGGGTCTATCCAGCCTTCTATCCGAAGGACATCGGGGCTGTTTTCGTTTTCGTAATGCGACAGTGGCATGAGGCTAAGTGCAGGCTTCCATCAGGTGCAAGTTAAATAAGACTGGAGGTACAGCAGTACAGGTAATTTGTTAGTCCTGGCTGTCGAAGAACTGTGTTGAACTGGAGGGTGGGTTCATTCTTGCACATGCAGTGGCAACAACAAGGTACTTATTTTGCTTCGCCGTCAATCCGCTATCGCAGTACACGTGAATCGATCCCGGCTTTCAGATTCAAAATTCCAGCAACCAAAAAATTAAAAAATAAATCCCTATATGCCTCAACATTATAGCCAAATAAGGGTCATTGCGGTAGGACCAACCTCATACCTTCTGCTTTACACCTCATAAAAGAAACAGAGTGGCTCAATACGTATATAAAGTACAGTGTGTCCCACTCGCTACCGAACCCGGCATTTCTTTAATAATTTTACCACTAATGAAGATACTGCAACGACTACACACACATTCCTCTTCATTTCTCACACAACGAACGTACTCCTGTTCAAATTTCTTTGCAATATCTTCATTGGTGTTAGAATTATTAAAGAAATGCCGGGTTCGGTAGCGAGTGGGATAACTGCCATAGACGGAAATTCGTCAACACTACGCTCACGCTGGGTCTGGGGTAGCTGCATAAAAAGCGCCATGAAGATAAATTCGACCGCATCGTCAACTGCTTTCCTTGTTAAGTATGGTCAGAATTTCTAGTCCATTTTCCACCTTACAAGCATAATGTTCAGGCAGAGTTATGCAGATGCATTCCTCCCTCGTCTAACCGCTGTAGTTCTTCTACAACCTTAAGGTCACTGACGGGCAGGGGGCTGGACTGGACGCTTCCATATAACGACCACCCCTTGTGAATGGGATGGGAATTCTTTCCAAGACGCAGCATCTGTTCCTTTTGATGGTCCATCCCAAACCCGCAGCTACCCTTATTTTCTAAGAGCAGAATCCCCCCCCCTTCCCCTGTGCCACCGGAAGGCGATTCCAGCAAAACCGTCTCGGACTCCCTAAGAACCAACCCTATTAATACCCAGGAGCGGCTCGTAAAATTTTCACAATAGAGTCTTCTGGAACGTGACACCATATAGTTCTGGTTTGAGAGGAACCTGCTGTTACCATCAGCATGTCAGATCAGTGAGCCAACGGGGAGCAAAATGGTAGGATACTGGAAAGACACTAGCAGGACCGGGTCAAAGGAATAAGAAACTGTAGCTATTAGAAGGCCTGTTTGGTATGGTAGATGGTTGCAGGAATAAAATTGGCGAACTGGGAAGGAAGTAGGAAGTTAAATACGAGACAAATATAAACAAAACCAAGGGAGAAGAAAGAGGAAAGAAAGAAAACTGCAACCTTACACAGGCCACACGAAGAAAAGAGACACTGCGAAAACACATACGTCGATGGGAGTATAATATTAAAGGGGACCTTAAAGAAATAAAATTTTATGAGAACCTTCGCCTTCCACAAAATTAAGTGGAATTTCTGGACTAGTTAAGGAACTATTAGCTTCTCACGAGGGACATTGCTCTTTACAGACAGTTACTTAAACCTGAATTATTCAATCATGGGAATGGGAAAGTTTAGTTTTTAATTGGTGGCACTACGATTTTGTGACACAATGACCTATGGGACTCAGGATGCAGAATATTGTCAATCACTGCCTCAGCCTGTGATCCCCCAAATATTAAGAAGCCAAGCAGGTACACAGAGCAGTAACGCATCCGACTAGAAATGTGGATGAATTCGATTCCGGTCTCGGCCACAATATCTGTACTAAAAATGATGTTAGTAGGTTTCCTCAGTTCCTCCAAAATGATGGCTTGGAGTTACATTAATAGGTCCGAACCGCTCCATTCAGATTCGTAACTCATAACCAAATTCGGCGCCTACCGCACGAATCAATCCAGGGAGCAAGGTCTTTCATGGCGCCATTTACCTGATAGATAAATACACCGCTCTCCATGGAAACTGAAAGTAGTTTTCCATGTTTACATTAGCCCAGCACTATACAAATACTATCCATTTACTCAAGTCAACAGCGGCAGGCCGTACTTAAAACCTAATTTAATAATATCCACCCATGTTCGCCTAAGACTCCCAAGTGGTATCTTTTTTTTTTGGGGGGGGGGGGGGGGGGGTTTCCTTTGTAATTTTTTTTAAAATTTTTTTTTTCCCTTTTGTTGGGTATTCCTTCCCCCGTCCCATTCCCCTTATTTTTTTTCCC
>Ga0123357_10005145_pt1 | contig 15604 bp, 16 predicted proteins | sample TergutEmb28metaG_FD_89873 | JGI IMG/M metagenome (GOLD analysis project Ga0123357, IMG submission 89873) | Embiratermes neotenicus P4 segment gut microbial communities from Petit-Saut dam, French Guiana - Emb289 P4 | ecosystem: Host-associated > Arthropoda: Insects > Digestive system > Gut ... | reverse complement strand
GGTGGTGGTGGTGGTGGTGGTGGTGGTGGTGGTGGTGGTGGTGGTGGTGGTGGTGGTGGTGGTTGTGGTGGTGGTGGTGGTGGTGGTGGTGGTGGTGGTGGTGATTGTTGTTGTGGTGGTAACTTTAATGTCATGCGTGGAATTAACAGTGACTGAACTTTGTGTAAAATTATGTTTAAAAATGCAGTACTCAGCCTTGTGGAAAGGAATGAAATTATTCCATCTGAACTAAATTTTCTGTGGTCTTTGTATTTCACTTGTTTCGTTTCATTTATTTTTCCAAACTGTCTTCAAGGGACTCAATTGCATTATAAGAACAGTAGGGACAAACAATATTTAGGTGCACTTTTTCCAAACTTCTGCTGTTTGTGAGCTCTCAGATAATTATTCAGTACCAGTTAATGGGATATGTGATTTATTATTAGTTTATTCTTTTTATTGGCATTTTAAGAAATTTGGCATGTCTGATTTTAAGGGACTCTGTATTTGGTTAATCTTACTGTAAGTGCATTGTGCTTTGTTGCTTCTGATTGTTTGGTACAAAGTACATAAAACAAATAGTACAATTAATTTATAACACTTTAAGGTACTGGAATAATTATAGGATATTCAAAGCGAGGTACATTCTGTATTAATTTTCTTGCAACAGAATAACACACAACTTCAGAAGTTATGACTACAATTTTTGCATGTAATGATTGTTCACACACTAAACATGCTTTATCTGTGCCTAAAGTGACATGCAACTTTCCTAAACCTTTTTTGCTGAAAAGAACATTGTGTGGCCTGGAGATTTAATTGAAGACCATGCTGATCTCTTTCTGTTCTTATCTTTTTATTGTTTTGAGTCATGAAACACAACACTGTGCATATTAGCAGCTCTACACATTGTTAGATTAAATACTTAATAGAATTCCTTTAAAATTTACAAATTTAATTGCCTTATTGCATTTCTTCCAAATTTTGTCTGGTCTTGCCTCATCAGTATCTGATATTTATCTTTTGTTGGTGCTTAGTGGCAGTTACTTTTTCCATTTCAACTACTCTTCACATTCCTGGAGTACTCACAGAGAAGCTACTCATTTGATTGTAAGAGTTGTCTTGGCCTTAGGTATTAAATTTTTATTTGAAATTTTGTATTTGATATTTTATAATTTATTCTTCATTTTTGTGTGTATTTGCATTTACTTGCACATTCCATATATATTCATGGAAGTATGTCATTTGGAAGAAGTTTTCTTAAATTAAAATCTGGATTAAAATTTCTATCTGTGGATACTCAATTTACACACTTCTGTTCCTTTTACATTGATGTATGTAATTTGTCTCTCCTTCCTTTCCACTCTCTACAGAACAGCTTCTTAGCTTTTTTTTTCAGTTTGGGATATCTCCCTGGCTTTCTACATCTGCATCCTGTAAACCACATTACAAATACACTAGACTTGCTTGATGCAATTCATACACTCTATTTAATGGTGTGCAGTGACAGAAAGGAAATCCAAGTGGACAACACAGCTGTGTCACATTGATGATAAGATGATTTACTTTATGTTCATATTAAGGGATAAGAGTGATTTATAATGAATAAATTATTTGCTGTTTTGGATATCTATGTTAAATACACAAGAAATAAACATGAAAGAAATGAACTGTAGATGTCAGTCTGACAAATCATGTCTGGTACCCACATGATGACTGTCATTCATTTTTAGTTTGGACAAGACAGTGTTCTGAATCGAGACCTGTCATTACGCCGAGCCATTGTCACATCACCACTTCATCAGAATAATGTGTCTTGGAATAGACAAGAAAGTTGGGTCCCAAAACCAGGAACCCCTCCTCAGCGACCATGGTGCCAAGGTCAAAAAATACCACCAGAGGTACCAAAAAGAACTTCATCCATCTCCTCCCGATCGACTGAAACAAGATCTCTCCGAGTCAATGGCCTGAATAAAACAAGAGAAAATGGGAGTTTATCTAGTGTTCAGTCATCAGGCAGTGATAGTAGTCTTTCTGCTGACAGAGTCACATGTGAGAATTTAGAAGATAATAATCACCGATGTTCTCCAATATGGAAACGGAAAGGGCAGGTAAGTGAAGACAGTAGGTTTTAGTAAGAGTAATGGTCTTGCGTGTGGATCACACACTTACTCTAATTTTTTTCTTCGCCCCTCCTCTGTGATGGCTAAAGCAAGAATGTGTCCATGTAATCAGTTGCAGAATGTAGGTATTGTATTCATCTAGTATTTGTACATTTTAAATCCTTATCATTATCATCTCTCCAGTTTACTGATAATTAGGGAGAGAAGATTTTTTAAAGCAGCAGTTGGGAATGAGAGTCTACAGGAAATAGTAATGATAAGGGTGATGTATGATCTTTGCCATAACCAAAAATTTAATTGTGAAGAGTACAGTGTTGCCACATTGAGACATCCATTAATATATGCTTGGACCCCTCTTGGAGGAAGACTTACACAATCAAGTTGATGACATGATTGATAGGATATGACATTCAAGTATCCTGGATGTATTATCTTTTAGTGGGGGGGTCATAATTTTTGTATGCAGAGATGCAGTTTCAAAAATCTAAGTGTGGTGGAAGTTCAAGAACTGTATCATGGTAAATGTGGAGCATGTATGCAATTTTAGGAAATCAGATGGTAACAGCAACATTAGTTGGGCTTGGGAAAATATTGGAGAGAACGTCAATATCTCAGCTAATGAGAGTCTTAGTTGGCTGTGAACAGGCCTAATGTAAGCCATGGTTTAATGATGTTCAAAATTTATAGGTTAAAGGAAGCAGGCTTAACTTTCAGTGCTTACAGGATCGAAGGCTGATTAACATACACAGTGTGATACTAGTAGATATGTTTGGACTAAAAATACAGGAATATTTGAAAGGTTTTTTTGTAATGAGCTTGAGACAGAGAGTAACAACAAGAATATTAGAAACTTTTATAAGAGGCATAAACAAATTTAAGAAGGGTTAGTGTTCTAGAATTATTGGTAAAGGATGAGGAGGGTTATCTGCCAGCAGATTACCACAATGTTTTGAATAGGTGGAAGATCCACTTTTATCAGTTATTGACTGTAAATGGAGTTAAAGATGTTAGGAAGACTGAAGTACATACTCATGAACTACTGGTGTAATCTTAGTGCCCTTGAGATGGAAATGGCTGCTTCAAAGTTGAAAGGTTTTGATCAGATTCCAGCAGAACTGATTGAAGCAGGGAATAGAACAGTACATTCTGAGATCCAAGAGAGATCCGTAAACTTAGTAATTCTATTTGAAATAATGAATAATGACGAGTAATTTATTGTATCTGTTCATAAAAAGGGTGATAAAACTGACTGTAGTAATTGTCAAGGCATATCACACTTATTACTTACACACAAAATTATGTCAAAACTCTTCTCGAAACTGTTGGGGATTATTGGCATGGACTGAATATAACAGATCAGTTACTGTTTATGCAGCATTTGTTTGTTGTAGTACTTGAGAAGAAATGGGAATGCAGTGGGGCGGTACATCAGCTACTTGTAGGCCACACAAAAGCCTGTGATTCAGTTAGGAGGGAGGTTTTGTTTAATATTCTAATTTAGTTTGGTATACTATGAAAATGTGCTTAAATGAATACAGTAATAAAGTCTGGATAGGCAAACATTTGCCTGATGCATTTCCTGTTTGGAATGTCTGAAGCCAGGAGCAATTTTACCACCATTGTTTCTCAACTTTGCTGTATAATATGCCCTTAGGAGGGGTGAAGTAACCGAGCAGGATTGAAACTGAATGGGACATATCAGCTTGTGGTCTGTGCTGATAATGTTGATTGGCTGGGCAAAAACATATATACAATAAAAAAAACAGTAGCTCAAATTGTCATGAATAAAGGAGGTTTGTCCAGAACGCAATGCTGAGAAGCTAAGTACAGGAGGCCCTCCAGGTTTGTGCATTAATGCTTCGTGCTTTTGTTTATTTGTAGATGAATTATTGTGACAACAATTGTGCATCACAGTATAGGTCCCTCGCTTATTCACAGTCATGCTTGTGTGGGCGCATGGAGTAATACACGAGAAGTTGCACCACTTGCCTGCCTGTCTCACTCAGTAGTACAGAGATACCATGTGATACAGAATGTACTTTTTACTCCTCAGAATTTCTTTGAATTTTTGTTTCGATGAATCAGATGAAATTATGAAGTATATCAAACTAAATAACAACATGCATTTGTTGAGTTTCTTCTGCTCCTGATTTCATTATGAATGTGATCTGTAAGTGTAACTGATATTCACATATACATGACTGAATTTTTTGGAAGCTTTTTTTAAATAATTCTGTGCTCTGAATGTATGACATAAATGTATTCTTAGTTTCTTGTAGGTTTATTTCTAAATCTAGATTTTTACCATGATTTTTTGTGTGTTTTATTGTAATATTCACATATTGCAGTAAAAGAGCATTATCAACAGTCTGAATTAGAATTTGTGTTAATTTTCATTTAATTTCGTTTGATTCTCTTAGACTGCTGTAACGGTATATATTGAAGTGGAAATAAAAAAAGAGTAGCAACTGATAATGCCGGTCATGATTATAATTTTGGTGCTGATAATGAAGCTTGTAGCTGTAGTAGTAATGGCATTATCAGCAGTAATGATAACAACTTACATCAGTGGTAATTAAATAAACATTTGTGTTTATTAATTTTAGAGTTACATAACATTTTATGTGTAAGTTGTCGTGTGTGTTCGTTGTTGTTAACTATTCAAAGACGCATTTTAATTATTAGGTCTGTTTTCCTCAGTCAAGTTCACCTGATCATCAAGAAGTGTCATCAGAACCTTCTAGTAAAGAACTGAGTCGCTCACATACAAGCACAACGTATCAGCTTCCACTGCAGGATCAGGGACAACACACTATGTATAAGGTATTATTTTACTAATTTAAAATTTATGTAATTCCGTGATATTACTGGAATGTGAAAACTTGATTTGCATGTAGGGAATTATAATTTTGGAAAATGTTTTAAATACATCTTGACCTAATCCCTTTGCATTAGTAAATTGTAGTCAGGTTCCAGCAGCCATTTACAAATACTTGAGAGCCCCTGATGTAAAAGTGTATAAACAGGAAAATGTTCGGTCATTGGGACACCTATGGCTTTGGTCAAGGTGATGCAAGGGGAAGTTAGTGTTCTTTTTTTTTAAGCATTGATCACTGCATTCCAGTTAAAAATGTATTAGGCTGAAGTGCAGTTATGTTAGAAACTACTTTTTGCAGTTATATAGGCTTATATTTTGACAGGTTTTATATATATTTCTCCACAGTGTTAACCTGGAGATAAAGAGATCTGTACCCGTGCTGCCAAGGTTGAAGCTGTTGTTAGTAAATTACAGTACATTAACTGTTGATGAATGTAGAGTGATGTACAGTTTCAAGATATGGGGTCTGGAGGGAGGGTGGAAGAAACAGTCAGATCCATAGTAAATTTTATAGAAACAAATGAAAGATGCCTAGATGTGTATTAAACAGGGTGACCAAATTAGAACTAAGGAGAGGCAGTAGAAGAGAAAAGGTGCTGCATATGATAGCGGTGTACTGGCTGTGCTTGTTACACATGGGTGCACAGGACATAACAGAGATGTGTCATTAATGGTAGGTAAATAATTTAAGGATAGAGGTTGGGGCTGTGAATTTAAAGGAAGAAATTTAGAAGTTAGGATCACTATATAGTTATTAGTTTCAAGCAGAAAACAATATGAACAGGGTTGTAGAACAAGTAAGGCAAGGTGTGACAATAGTGAAAGACAAAACGTACCTGGGTATTAACCCTTTGGTACTAAATGTTACGTATATGTAATGCATAGTGCGATGTCTGAATTGCCAGGCATCATGTAATTATATCTGCTCTTTGTGCATCGTCTATTTAAATTCTGTTCTGCACTTCACTACAGGTATTTAATTCTGATGCACAGGTGTAAACGTAGAGAACCCCTTGTTACACTATTTTGGATTGAAATATTGAGGTCTAAACAAGGATGAGATGAGTGGAACACTATGTCTGAAAGTACGGATTTTGAATCTCTGAGAGATAAGAAGCGGAGAAGGAAGATGCCCTCTGTGTTTAGGAGATGTGGGTGTCTAATGTTTGTTATTAAAATGTTCAGAAATTTAAAAGTGGAGAGAGGAACTTGTATGTCATAATTGGTTGAGTATGCCTGGATATGTAATGGACATAAATATTAGACAATATCTGTTTAAAACTAGATGTAAAAGGGAAGGTAAACTGAGTGACCATACCCTTACATTAGAAATAAGAGAACAGAGCAGTGGTTGCTCTAGTGTTAGTGATATTGTATTTGAAAGGGACTTGCATTAATTTAGACGAAATACATACAAACAATAAAACTAAGGAAAATTCTTACTTTAGCATTAAAAATAAAGATTGTTTGTGTTTGTGTGTGTGTTTTATTTTTGACCACAGGCCTAGATTTAGTGCCTCATGCTCTTTACAGGTTTCAGAGACTGTGAGAAAACGTCAGTATAGAGTGGGTCTTAATCTCTTCAATAAAAGACCTGAAAGGGGAATTGCCTACCTCATTCGTCGTGGCTTTCTTGAAAATTCACCCCAGGGAGTTGCCAGGTTCCTCATATCTAGGAAAGGACTGAGTAAGCAGATGATTGGAGAGTACTTAGGCAACTTACAGAATCCCTTCAACATGGCTGTGCTTGAGTAAGTTCACTTTTATTAATCAGTTAAATGTTGTAAACACATCCTTTTAGGACAATTTGATAACATAAACCTAGGAATCTGATAGTAAGTACAGTAATTCCTTGTTCACTGTGCATTTTTCTGGTAATACTTGTTTGTGATTGTCATACGGTTTCGGAGTCAAACTGAACGTACAACAAATTTCCATTTTAGTACAGACAGGGTACCAGTCTGAACTGACTGTGTCTTTTTTTTTACTTTTCTATGCCATATATTAGGGACTGTTCCTTATTTCAGTGCACAACAAGCTTTCTGTTATGGTTCCAGCACTTTTCCCAGCAGCTGACCAAATTACAAAGTTTCATGGCAGAAATTCCTGACCGTGCATTACTAATTCCTCAGTCTTTGCAGCTGCTTCACTGCTCTTAGCATTACTGTGTCAGCTTAGTGGTTTGGACCGTGCAGCTTGACACAGGTTAACAAAGGACTCCAGGAAGGGTAACTCAGTGTTATGAGCCCTGTCATCAGGCTCTGTGCATTGCCAGCACAATATAAATTCCAAGGGGCTTGCAGGGTCGCAGTGTATAATTGACCGTTCAGTGCTGTAATCAGTAGGTAATCTCACAACTATGCGAGGCATGGGTAAATAGGGACAAGGTGTAAGGCAGGTTCCATACCCCCAACCAAATTACATAAACATATCCAGTCTAACTACAGTCACTATAGTATATCATTTGCAGAACTTATGATTGCATAAATCACGTAACTAATTTGCTTGTGAGTTATTAGGCATTATGCTATGGACAGGTTTCATGCCTGAAATAATATCATTGCCATTCAACTGTACCTCTTCCTGGTGGTGCCACAGAACTTGTAACTTTCTAACTGATTATCACACCTCTCCGCATGAATCTGTAGAATTTGGCCAAATTCAGTAACTGGTCTGTACCTTGTAAAAGGCACTACCTTCATGTATACACAGCAGTAATATTGTGGAGAGCTGCTTTACATGGTCCAAGGCTTCTAGTTTCCTGTACTGTCCCATTGATAATGCTTATGATAATTAAACATAACTGACTAGTGATGTGGATTCTCTGAGCTTTGGGTATGAAATAAAACACTTCTGTAAAAACAAGTTTTGTAAGAAGCAGTCCTACTGAGTGTGCAGTCTGCAACACAGCTGTTTCTAGTTTTGTAGTACGATTTCATGTGAGTTGGTAGCCTGCAATGGCAGACACCACGCAAGCACCCCGCTTATGTCTGGTGTCTTAAGTACCCTCTTTCACAAACAAAAAACAGTAATTACCAAAATGATTGTCTAAACTGTCTTAGATGTACAAACTATGGTGTATGCCACCATAATAAACAAATTTTTTTCCTGATGAAGGAATTCACTTCAGCACATATGGTACACCGGGCAACAAAGTTAACTTCAGCTGTTGGTGAATATTTATTTTTCAAGAGATGCAGTGAGGACCTCAGATTAAAATTGTATGGTTTCACTCAATTGTTAGGAACCAGTTATGATATTGTAGTATCCCAAATATCTGTCTTGAGAGTAACTTTTATTTCCTGCTTCCTTCTCAGCCCATAGAACTGTTGTACATGTGTATGATTTTTTACATCAGTACCAAACAGAACATCTAACCTACAAACTGGAGACAATTCATGATGTATTGAAGCAAATAACTGACACAGTTGAGTTTTCTACTAACACAGAACTATCACGTCAATTTCAGAAGGCATAAATACTGTATGCTGAGCTTAGTTCTGTCAATGGATAATGTCCATTTCATGTACTTGTAGATGAAGATAAACAAGTAGGGCATAAAATCCTGGGTAATTTGTGATATCTCAGATTTATATTGCTGTGATGTGACAGAATTCACATGAATGATGAACACTGAACTAGAACAAGAATGTTGAATTGGAGTAATTTTAGATTATTACAAGCACTTGTTGCATGCTACAGTGTGATAATGGTTACTTTTTTTTTTTTCTTCCAAACATCTGTGTTCTTAGCATGAGAATAGCTGGAATAAAAGTAGTTGCAGACTATAGACCCTTTAGAACAAACTGCATGGCCACACATGGCCTTCTGTCTTTACCACTGCTGTGAATTACTTTCAGTACTGTGGCAGATCTTGCTATGTTTTACTATGTTAAAACAAGCAGCAGGTCCATCTTAATTTTACTGTATTCCGATACATAGGAGGATAAATGGTTTGAGATTAGGACATTACAATTTATTAACACCTACAAGGCTGGAAACTGTTGAGAAGTGGTTCACTGAGTTTATGATATGTTTGAATGTATGACTTATGGAGTTACTTAGATATATGTATAGCCCCGGAGATTTGAAGTATTGATAACTTGAATGAATGAATGAATTAATGGAAAAATGAAGAGTCTGTAAGGAAAGAAGTAATTAAGCTATAAATGAATGAATCATGAGTGGGGGAAACAAATGGATAATTTAATAAAAATAAAAAAAAAATATGCAAGAAACGAGTTGTTATGCTGTTCATTCCAGTAAGGTGGTGGCTGTACTCAGTGTAATTTAGTCATGTTATGTAATACATTGTTGAATGTTATGTAATGATTTTCACAGATGTTTCTCCCAAGAGTTGGATCTATCAGGAGTACAGGTGGATGTGGCACTACGCAAGTTCCAGACTTATTTTCGAATGCCAGGGGAAGCACAGAAGATCGAGAGGTTGATGGAAGTGTTTGGACAGCGTTATTGTCAGTGTGATCGAGATGCGGTTGCAGGGTTTCGCAGTCCAGACACTGTATTTGTTCTGGCCTTTGCTATAATAATGCTAAACACTGACCTTCATACACCAAATTTAAAACCTGAAAGGCGTATGAAATTGGAGGATTTCATTAAAAATCTTCGAGGTAAGATATGCATAATATGTGAGATATTTTTAATATGATGGATTTTCAAAAAATTTTTAATAGTTTAATTTATAGCTTTTAAGTTTGTAACAGTGAGAGTCATACAACAGAGACCTGAAGGTGGGAGTAGACACTTTCCCAAAATATCATGCATATTAGGCATGCATTAGAAAGGAACATTGTCCAATTAAATGAGGGCATATGGCTATGATAACTTGCTTAACCAGAGGCTCGGCTTCCTGTTCATGTTTGAATAGTCTGTATTGCCTCTCTGATGATGATGATGATGATGATGATGATGATGATGATGATGATGATGCATATGGATTTACTGCTGAGAATGTGTTCTGGAGATGAATGTGATATCTCAGGTTGATGCTGTGTTAGGCCATGCCTGGCTTTCACTCTTATTCTTGTTCTATTCTGTCTTCTGAACTTTTCTCCGTTCTGTCCACTACGATCTTTGTTCAGTGCGACTTTTTTTAGCTGTATGCATTAATTTGTTTTATGTTTTTGATATTTATGATTGTGTGTTCTCACCTCCTCATTATTTTATTTTTGTAATTGTTGTATCTTATTTTTATAAACTTTATTTTATATAGGATAGCACAGTTGGTATAGTGATTAGGCCACAAGCTGGATGATAAGGAATAACGGATTGATTTGTAGCAGGAAGTTTTTGTCTTCTTCAAACCTCCAGACCAGTTCTGGTGCCCACTCTACCTCCTTCGTTACCAGTGGGTACTGGCACCGGCAACACTTTCCCCACAGTTACAATGACCAGGACAAAAGGGTGGTCACTCACCATCATGGCCAAGATAAAGTATGAATGGAGTGTACCTGTGCTCATTCTTGTGCTGTCATAGTATGCAGCCTGTTCATTGGATTATGCCTTTATCCACCTAAAGTTGTCTGTGTGCTGGAATATTATGTGAATTATTGAGGATGATATTTACATGATGTATTTTGAGATGTCTGCCTGAGTCTTTGTATATGTTGGCTATTATCACTAAAGTGCCAAGTTTGCCTGGTGCTCTCAAACCAATTCATACTCATGGTATGAAAGAACATTAAGGTAAACTGTAGTTTTACTTGACCAGTATTCTTTCCTATTATTTTATTCAACTTTCTTAATAAAAATTATCAGGTTTTAGGTTGTTCTTTCCACACTGTGCATTTTGACTATGATACAAATGAGTTTGATCAATAAGGAGATGTGGAAGTTCGTCACTAATTATACCAGTTGTCACTTCATAACACTCTTAAGGCTGGCAGTAACTGTACTCATCATCTGTTTCCCAGAAGGAACATATGACTCACTTTTAGATAATTTTACACCACGTCTACTAATGTATTCATCAGAATGAATATTATATTCTGGGGGAAAAAAAAAAAAGTTTTTGTCTGTCTGCAAGTAACGTCCAGTCATGAAAACTGAAGGATATGGTCATGACCATTTACTATTACTGCTGGTGGATACCTCAGTGTCTAGCTTTGTTTTCTTTGTTTCCTTGTTGTATGCTACATGAAATTGATCTATGTATAGTGCAGAGAAAATATTCTCTTTATGTAAGTATGTGGGCCCATGTTTGTTATTGTAGAGAACCATAAAGCAGTGGTGAGACCAACCTGCTTGCATTCACATATAGTTACATTATTGCCTATATCTTTGCTACATGGGCCCATGTTTGATACTGCAGAAAATTGTAAATCAGTAGATAGCTGAGAGGAACGAATAGAGGTATTGTTTAGCAGACAGACAGTCTCGAAGATTATGAGTGATGTGTGTTTAATTATTTGGGGACAAACGTCTTTCTCCAGACTGCTAATAACCCTGAGATGATGTTAGTGTGATTGATGCCAGTGTGCTGTAGAAAGCTACAGCTGTAAAAATGTGCATGTGTGTGATCCACATGCACAATGTGGATTAACATTTGTAGCTTTTAACTTACTGCTGCACATTGTGTTAAGAATTTCTGATCATTTTGTTACCATTTGTATGTTCTATATGGTGCATGCTGTGGTACTTCTGTATTACCTTTCTGCTGTGATGTGTGGATCTTTATTTACCTATTTTAATTGGTTCTGGAAACATGTTGCATTTTTTCCTATTTATAGGCATTGATGATGGGGCAGATATAGATCGTGATATACTTGTTGGAATATATGAAAGAGTGAAAGCCAATGAATTCAAGCCTGGGTCAGATCATGTTACTCAGGTTATGAAGGTTCAGTCAACAATAGTTGGAAAAAAGCCAGTAAGTAATTCTGTCTGAAACTATAGATGTCTTACTGTATGGCAGCTGAGATGCATAAGAGCACTTTAATGTTTATATTGCATAGAATTTGTCTTTGTAAGGAGGTTATACAGTTTGTTGCAGTGTTAATTTTTGCAGTCGCAATTTCTTTCATCTGTAAGCGTTAACCCATAGTGGGCAGCTTTTAGAAATGTCTGGAAGACAGCAGTGTGATATAGTTTGTGATTCTGGCCTATGGCATCTTATGTATGAAATCTTATCTATGGATGACATGTATTTTAATGCTTCTTGTGCAACTATAATTTGAGAAGTGTTGTTTGGAGACCTGTTGGTTACTGTTTTAATTTTACATTACTTAGTACTGAGCATTTCTGTTGATTTGTTCATTTAGATTTTTTGAACCTATGTGAGGCATAATAATAGAAATTTTCACTTTGACAGCTTACATTTATATTTACATTTACATTTCACATACATTTCAAAGATCCAAGCTCCATCCAATGACAGTTGAATATGAAACATGTCAAGAAAACATATCTTGTTTCACACATCATTGTAACTTACAAGTAAACAACAACAATTAATACAATAAAACACAGCAACAATGCAATAAATACAAATCACCACAGCAATGTATGAAGTGTAAATTGTGTAAGTAAGTAAAAATATAAAGTATATATAATAATATTACTTACAATAAAATTATTAATGTGTATCTTTGTTATGTACTAAGTGTCCTCCCGCAGAATAAAATACATGATTAAGGAGATACTTACAAACAATGAAAAATGTTCAGTTTATCTTGTTATTTTTATTATTGTTGTACTCTGAAAATATGTTTCAGAGTTGAAAAATTTGTGAGCTAGATGAGTCCATACTTGAAAATATGACCTTAACCTTTTCTATGTCACAGGAATTTATGAAAATTCCTAAATCTGTGCATTTTTTGTTCCAAAATTTTGATTTTTTTTATTTCACTTATGCCAGTCCAGTGTGGCAAATAACTCCCTTGTGCCATCTAGGATCATTCATAGAATTAAAACATACAGAATATATGGGTACAGGTATTTAGTCAATAACACAACAAATATTTCTAATGATGTCTATTAGAGGATGAAAAAAACTACATGTTTCGGCCTATTCCGGCCATCATCAGGTTTTCATCTGAAAGAGTATTAGTGTTTATAAGATTTATATGGTTATGTAACAATGGTGAGAACTCATCATCTGTGTTTTTGATTATTACTATTATTAAGAGACGTGGCTGCGAGGAGGGGCATGTAATGTGGGTATTGTGCTGACTTGGGATGCAGTGCACATGTAGGTGTCTATTTTCCATTGCAGCTGTCCTATGCAGGATTCCAGCTTATTGTCTGTCCATCATCAGTGTCTATCGTCGATGAGCGTTAGCTTATGGGTTGTGTGGAGGGGAAAAAGAAAAGAAAAATGATGGGGGTTGGTAACTCAGTGCAATGAATCCCAATTGAGTGTTAATTAAAAGTCTGTACTCACGTGTGTGCTTTCTATCCTATATTCCTTATGGTAATCCTTGTGTTCAGTCTGATTGCTCATGATTGTTGGAGTGTGTGCGTGTCGCGTTGTTCATGTGAGAGTGGCTCGCTTCGTGTAGCAGTTCGATAAAGGACTCTTTTCCTGTCTGGTAATTGTTAACTATCACTGGGCACTGTGCTTTCTCACTGTTAGTTTATACCCGTTGTCTGACGTGGTCCATAGCGTGTCACGTGTATTCACTGTTTAATCTGGGTAGTTATGTGTCATATTTTTGCAGGGCCGTCTAGTTCATGTGGTATTCCTTGTGAGGCATCTTACTTAGTTTTAGTGTGCTCTATGTGTGGCTTGTCGGGTCTGCGCTGGGGTGGTGGTTTGGTGGTGTGACTGCTTCCATGGGAGGGGGGAAAGGGGTTTGGGGGTGGGTTTACAGTTGGTCAGGTATTAGCAAGGCTTCAAAGATCTTACTGGGGGATATTGTCAGTTAGTAGTAGTAATAATCAAAACCACAGATGATGAGATCTCACCACCATTACATAACCACATAAATCTTATAAACACTAATATTCTTTCGGATGAAAACCTGATGATGGCCGGAATGGGCCGAAACATGTAGTTTTTATCATCCTCTAATAAAAATCATTAGAAATATTTGTTGTGTTATTGACGAAATACCTGTACCTATTTATTTATATACACAATGGGGATGACACATTTCAGAATACAGAATATGTTCAAAATGACATGGGAGGGTTTAAGAACTTCTGTGATGAAACTGTCATCAAATATTTCTTGTGTGAAATGAGAACTGACTGTTGACAAATTGCAGTAGTTGTGAATTTTTTTTTTTTTTGTATATTTGTGTTGTTTTTCTTTTGTATTTAAATCTTGCACTTTTTGAGGTAGGCCTATTTTAATTTCTTGATATAACATAAGTGACTCTTGTGTGTGCGTATTTGTTTTTGCAGAACATGGCACTTCCTCATAGGAGGCTGGTGTGCTACTGTCGCCTGTATGAAATTCCTGACATTTATAAAAAGGAGCGCCCTGGGGTTCATCAGAGGGAAGTTTTCCTTTTCAACGACCTTCTGGTTATTACTAAAATCTTAAGCAAAAAGAAAAATTCCGTAACATACACATTTCGGCGGAGCTTACCACTTTGTGGTATGGTAGTCATGCTGTTTGAAGTTCCATGTAAGTTAGACGTGTTCCAATCACTGATCTTTTGTGCATCATATATGTGCTGACATAGTTTTTAACTTAAGTATATGCAGTGAATAGAAGATTTGAGGTTTTCATGGTAGTGAAGTTTCAGATTGTTGTTTCTGGCTCATGACACTGTGTATTCTGAAAGTTGTTACTATTGTAAAAGTTTGAAGTGTAAAAGGTGTCTCTGTACAGTGTTGTTAACCGTTTACAAACTTTAAGGTGTCATAACCTAGAAAACCTGAATCTGAATATTTATCATTACATGAATGAGTGGATTTAATACATGGCAATGTGGGACATTGCAGGCACTTACAAACAGCACTAATGCATCAGTTCTGATACTGCAGAATTGTGACAAGAATTTTTCTGGCATACTTTGAAGTTGCATAAAGAGGAAGCAGCAAGTTGCTCTGATGTATTAGTGCTTATTGGCCTGACCACATGGCATCCCAAAGACCAAACCTCACCCACTGTTCCCTGCTGTGAAAACCTCAGTCTGATATTAATGTAATGATTATGTAAGAAGCACATTCACAGCATACCATCTATACCAATCCCTTTCTGACCAGAAGCTCAAGTTGTGACTGGCGCATTTGACCCCAGTCCTCTTGATATATAAAATTAAAAATTCTCTAATGCAAAAAAATATTATTATCAGCCTCAGACTTCACATTTCCACCATCATAGGTTATAATTACTACAAAAATTGATAGTGTTTTCCTATACTTGTAACAGCCTTGAGTGTTAACTCGAATTTGAATGCCATTAAGTGGGTACAACATCTAAAGCAATCAACATTTACTTCCATAATTAAAAAGTACATATATTTACTGCAGCCATCCCTGTTTGTACAATGTAGCTGCTATGACTGGATGCTTATGTTGTGTGATAATTCAGTGTTTGTTTTGAATGGCATGGAACGCGTTGTTCATGAAAAGAAGATTGTGAATTGGTTTGAGTTCAGCAGGGACTGCTATAAATAGTACTTTGCAGGAGGAGAAAAAGGAATACAAATTT
>Ga0123357_10005144_pt1 | contig 15604 bp, 8 predicted proteins | sample TergutEmb28metaG_FD_89873 | JGI IMG/M metagenome (GOLD analysis project Ga0123357, IMG submission 89873) | Embiratermes neotenicus P4 segment gut microbial communities from Petit-Saut dam, French Guiana - Emb289 P4 | ecosystem: Host-associated > Arthropoda: Insects > Digestive system > Gut ... | reverse complement strand
TTGACCCAGGTATAAATAAACATAGCGGAAGCGGACGATTCGAGGTAATTCCCCTGCGTTCCTCCTTTATCAGTGACTTGATACCAAAGTCCTGTTTCTTTATCCTGGTATTTTACCAAAGAAGCGGAAAGTCTTTGCAAAATATCTATAATCGCTCCTCTTTGCGGATGATTTTGGGGTAGGAAATCCAACACGTCAACAATAGCCATCGCATACCAACCAATGCTCCTCGACCAAAATTCAGGCGATTGACCAGTTTCGGGATTCGCCCATTTTTGGGTTTTACTTTCGTCCCAACCGTGGTAATATAAGCCGGTTTCGGGGCTGTAAGTGTGTTTGGCAATCAGCAGAATCTGATGAGCGACATCGTCGAACAATGCCGGTTCGTTGAAAACGGCGGCATATTGCGCCAAAAAGGGGGAAGCCATGTAAATTCCGTCCAACCACATTTGGTGTTCGTAAATCTGTTTGTGCCAAAAACCTCCTTCGGAAGTACGGGGATGAGTTAACAGTTGTGTTCGAAGGGTGTTAACAGCCGTTTTATAAGAGGCGCTTTTAGTTTGTGCATACAATGGAAACAATATTTTTCCGGAATTGATCCGGTCGAGACTGTATTCTTGTAATTTATATCCTCTGATCTTCCCTTCAGAATTTACCATCGTATCAACATAACTTTTCACATAATCGAAGTATTTCTGATTTTTTGTTCTTTCCCAAACTTCATAAATGGATTTTAATACCAAACCTTGGGTATAATTCCAGCGCGGTTCCGTCGAAGTATCCAGCATCCACGATTCGGGATTTCTTTTCATTTCAGAATCTGCCATGCGAACAAAATATTTCTCTTTTTCAGCGTTGTTTGCCGAAGCCTCCGACAGTTGAATATTGCTGTTTCTTGTACCTTCGATTCTTACAGGATCTTTTATTGTTTCGGGACAGGTAAAATTGACCGCTTTAAAATCTTTCACATTGTTGAGAATCAATGCCGAACCTTCTGCCGGTATGACACGGACGTTTTTGAAATTAATGCCTGTCGATTCCGACAATCTGGCGCCGTATCTCGCGCTGATGGTTGCATTTTCCAAATTGATATTGGTAATATTCATTTCAGGTAAACCGTTGAATAACATAGCGCTACGCGCATTTTTCGATGTCAGGTTCTTTACGTAAATATTTCTGAAAACGGGCGTTTCTTCAGTGACGGCGGGAATGGTTTCCGTTTTCGGCGTCGTATCTCCATCGGATAACGCTTCGCTTGCCGATTTTCCTCCATAATAAAGGTCGAAGAGGAAAGAGTCGGTTACAATGTCAAACATGCTGATATTATTAATATAAATATTTTCCACAATTCCACCGCGTCCACGCATACTCTTGAAACGTAAGCCGACATCCGTACCCATAAACAAACAGTTGGTTACGGAAATGTTACGCACGCCGCCCGACATTTCGCTTCCAACCACAAATCCGCCATGTCCCTGAAATACTTTGCAGTTATCGACAATCACATTTTCCGTGGCGCGCGCGCGTTTTCTGCCGTCGGCGTCTTTGCCCGATTTGATGCATATACCGTCGTCGCCTACGTCGAACATACTATTCACGATGATTGAGTTTTTGCATGATTCCAAATCCAGTCCGTCTCCGTTTTGGGCATAGTCGTGATTACGCGAGAAAATACCGTCGATGATTACGTTTTCGCACATCAGCGGATGCAGATTCCATGCAGGCGAATTTTCGATTATAACTCCTTGAAGTAGGACGTTTTTACATTCAATAAAACTAATCAATACCGGACGCAGGAAATCTTTGATAGAATCCCATTGCGCTTCGGAAGTCAGGTTGCGAGGCACGTTCATATCGCTTCTTTGGTTTCCCTTGAGTGATTTTTCGGAAGGATACCAGGTATTTCCGTCTTTACTTACCACACCACCCGATTGGACTACTTCTTTCCAATAGCTTTCGGTTACTTTTGATTTTTTAAGCGGACGCCAAGCTTGTCCCGAGCCGTTGATAGCGCCTTCGCCTGTGATGGCGATGTTTTCCAGATTACGCCCCGAAATGGGGGATTGACAACGCTTGGTTGTTAATCCCTCAAACGAGGTGTTAACTAAGGGATAAGCATCAAAGTCGGAAGTAAACAAAATCAATGCTCCTTTTTCCAAATGCAAATTAATATTAGACTGAAACACAATCGGACCGGTAAACCAAACGCCGAAAGGAACGACCAGCGTACCGCCGCCTTGTTTCGACAAGCTCGCCATAGCGTTGTTGAACGCTTCCGTATTCAGCGTGACACCATCGCCTACGCCTCCAAAATCGGTAATGGATTTTCGATTATCCGGAAAAACCGGACGTTCGAGAACCGGCATTTTGAATGGGAGGTTCTCGTATAAATAGTCGTAGGTTTGAGATTGCATGCGGCTTGCTAAAAATAGTAAGCTGCATAAAAGGAGATATGATATTCTGTTTTTCATAACATAATAACGTAATTTAATTGATATTTGTTTTTATTTAGTACGTCATTGCGAACCGTGAGGTTACCTCCACCTTGGATCGCCGGCGGTAGTTTTACCTGCAAAAGATGCATCCTTGAAGGTAAAATTGTCGTTGTCGGGATCTGTAAACAAATCCGCAGCCGTTCCGGCGTACAAAGTGGTATTCGGAATATCGAGCGACGGCGCCGCCTCAACAGTTACCCAATCGGCCGTTTGATAGGTGTTGGTTGTGGTAACTGTGCAATACCTTGTACCCCTGTTGGTAGCAAGAGTCGGATCGACCACCTTACCCAAAATACTGTTCCGAATGGTAACCGCGACATTGTTCGCCGCCAAGTTTCCCGCATCAATCAAGTATCTGCCTCCTGTTCCAACCACATTGTAGAACGTACAATTATCCATGGTAATATTTTGGAATACCTGTGTAGAGCCGGATCCGGAAATCACATTGGACGTTTTGGAAACATTGCTGAATGTGCTGTTCGTGAATTGCATATTGTCAACAAGCCCGTATGTTGTGGATTGTACAAAAGCATAGTTTTGACCGCTTTCATTTCCGCAATCGGTTACAATTGTATTATTTACGATAAAAGTACCTACGTGCTGGTTAGACGGCGCAGCGCTTGCCTGGAGACGTAAAATACTACGTCCAAAGCCGGAAATATTACAGCCGTCAAATATCAGCTTCTTCACATCACAGGCATTTGCCGCCGCCTGGTTGGCAAAGTAAGTGCCTGTCTTATTTGCTTGCGTAATATCCAACTGCCTGAAAGCTATGGAGTCAACGGATGCCGGTAAAATCATAACCGTAGCAACCGATACGGAAAGAACCGAGCGGTTTGTTGCGCTTGCTCCCATAATGGTAAGAGACTTATCGGACGGCCAAGCGTAGTTATTGGTACTCCAATCGTATGTTTTACCTGCAGCCAATACCAAAGTATCGCCTGAGAGACATATAGCAATGGAATCCTGTATCGATCCGCTTCCGTCGGCAGGCATGTAGCGAGCCATCGGTCTTGGCGGTTCTTGCGTAATAGCCGTAACCTGTCCGCGATCAAAAGTGGCGCTTCCAATGACAGTTTGCAATTGAAAAGTGTATGAAGTAAGCGGGGTTAAATTCGGAACCGTTGCTTCGCCTGCCTGAATATCGGCTGCCGTCAGGGTATAGCTGCCGCTTCCGTAGTTAATTTGCGTCACGTATGGATCAACCGGCGTCCACGCAACAGTAACGGTAGTGGGTGCAGGCGTAGCGGTAAGTACGCAATTTTTCAATGAATCGGTAGTGAAAGTATTAACGCCGCGCGTAGAATTATCCTTAAATGCCTCAATCTTGTAAGTAGTGTTGGGCATCAGGTCTGCTACCAACAGACTGCCGCCTGACAATACAAACAGTTTGGTTTCTCCATTTACGTTTGCAGGAGTAAGAATAAAGTGAGTAACCGGCTCATTCTCAGCCCACGACAAGGAAATGCTGACAGGTGTGATATTTGATAAAGTTACCTCCAGCGGAGTATAAATTTTCGGAATGGTGGTAAACGTAGCGCTGCCGCGCAAGTTGTCGCCATTATACAATTCTACTTCGTAGGCTGTTTCCGGGACAAGCCCTGTGAGCGCTTTTTCTCCCGCCAATTTTTCGGCGTCAGAAATGGAGTATGTCATTTTATTGGAAGGGTTGTCTTCCGGATAAACCACAAAATTGGTAACTTCAGCGCCTGCCGTCCAGTTCACCACAACAGCAGTATCCAGTAATTCTCTTGCTGTTGCTTTCATAATATTCTCCTCGCCGGTGGTAAAAGAAAGGTTCGCCCAATCTGAATTATACTGAGGATTGGCTGCCACAGCGCGTACCCGCACCGTGTAGCCGGTTTTTATCTTCAGCGCCTCGTATATGATTTGCGTACCATCTATCTCTGTATTATCAACTTGCGAATTATCAACCTGCGTGCGCTCCACTTCGTATGATTGGGTCTGCTCATTCCCCCGCCATACTACAGTTACGGTAGTTCCGCGCACCTTACACGACAAATCGACCGGAGTTGCCAGCGGCTTATTGGTTCCGGGTATCTGTTCTTCTATTTTATCATCCTTGCAGCCCGTCCACAACGCTGTTGAGGCTACTACCATAAGGCTTAGCAGCAATTGCCAAGCCTTTTTTCTATTTTTAATTATTTTTTTCATCCTATTTTTTTTATTAAATTTATGTTTGCCGTCATTGCGAGTCGCTTGCGGCGAAGCAATCTAATTATGGGATTGCTTCGGGCTATCGCCCTCGCAATGACGGTAAATTATTTAAAACCAACGCGGATCGCCGACTATGCCTTTTCCCAAGAAAGTTGCATCTTTAATTGAAAAATCGCCATTATCAGGATCTGTAAACAAATCGATTGCAGAACCATTATATTTCGCCGCGCCGTCGATGGAGGTAGCATCCTGAACAACCCAATCATTGGTTTGATATACATCGGAAACCGTTATCGTCACATTGTCTCTCTTAATGCCATTGTGAACCGGTTTCGGATCGGCGGTACTGTTCATAACAGTCGAGCCTAAAATCAAGCCCTTTAAACTAATCGTAGAACTGAACGGATTGTTTACATTGCCTAAATTGATAAACCAGCGTGAAGCGCCGGAGTACATCATCCGGTAGAATGTGTTGTTTTCGAGAGTAACGGACTTACAACCTCTTTGAGTGGCTGATCTGTCTTGTCCAAAATAAATGAAGTGGCAACCCACGCCGTCAAAAGTGCTGTTTTTTATTGATATATTTGATATTCCTACAGCAGCGACATCTATGTGGAAAAATCCATAATCGGCATTGACAACACCCACATTTTTAATTTCGCAGTTATTAATTACTAACGAATCAACCACTCCGTCGGCAGTTCCTTGAACACGGAAGAAGCCGCGTCCGAAGTTTGCAATCCGGCAATTTGTAAAAGCAAATTTTGATATGCTTCCTCCGGCGCCGAAAGGCACACTCATGTTTAGCATGTAAGAACCGCCTGTCCCTAAACCGGTATCAGCGCCTCTGTCCAAGTTGCAATACACAAATTCAAGCGGATCGGAAGTTGCCGTTGCCGGAAGTACGAACATAGCGCCGGAAGTTGTCGTAATAAAGGCGCGCTCGCCATCCGGATTACCGTAAATAGTCATTCCTCCTGCAATAGTGATTGTACTTGCGATCGTATATTGATAGTCTGCAGGTAATATTAAAATTTTACCAATATTGTCGGAGTTGGTAAGCACTTCCGTAAGATCGGCATCATCAGGCAAGTTAACAACGTTGGGCCCTGATGGGGCGTAAGCGGTAGTTACTTGTTTTTGCCCTCGAATTTGATCATCGTAGTAAATTTCAATATTAAAATTCGAATTTCCTTCCACGCCGGTCATCTTGTAAATTCCTGCAGCTATATCAGCATCCGAAAGCGGAAAGATAGTGATTTCGCCTGTATCCAGGTTGATCAGCTTCAAATAGGTAACTTGCGCATACTGCGGGAACCGAACAAGAATGGACGTCGCCTTCACATCGCCGGCTTGCGAGGGAAAGAAAATGTTTTCTATAGGAATTTGAAGCGTTTTTTCCACGTAATAAGAGTCGTGAGTCAGATCATCCGAGTTGCTTCGCAGGCGTACCGATACGCGCATGCCTCTCTGCAGCGACGGGAAAGTGTATGTTCTATCTCCCGTTACAAACTTCTCTATCAAATTTTGGGGTGCAAATTGTAAACTATCGGAATAAAGCTCTATAGTGTAGGTTTTTGTCCCCGGCATAGCTTCCCAAGTTACAATGAGATCGCAAACGCCTATGCCGTCTGACGTAGTTGTCTGTAAACCGACCGGACGGAAGATACGGTCCGCCTCTCCCAAATCGGTTTCTTTGCTGCAACTTATTGCAAAGACAACTAAAAGCATATATATACTTATTTTTACAAATGTTTTCATATTATAATGTTTTTTTTAATGTAAATTATTAATTTGTAAGAACGAGTCCATATCCATCGTTATTAAGCACTCTGCTGGCGCTAACTGTTGCATTGCCTATGGGTAACAGATAAGGTACAGCCGACACTCCGGCAGGATCTAAATACCCTCTCCACGAGATTGTAGTATAATCGGCCGGCGCATTTGTCGATTTGTACAAATCCAAAGCCCAGTTTTTTTGCGCATACGCGCCTACGCCGCTAACATAACCGTTTGCATCGCTTTCTGTGAGTGCATTTGCCGGAGGCATTAAATTTTTGGTATCCGGGAGATTCAGAAATTGTATAATTCCGAGTACTCTCTGGTAATAAACAATGTCCGCCAGATTAGCATATTTGGAAACTTCGGGTTTGTCTAAATCAATACCTTGCGCCGCTTTTCCGATATTGTTGATCATATTTTGGGTTTCTATTATCTTTTGTCCATAGAGATTCCAGCGTACAAGGTCGAATTTACGATAACATTCGCCGCCAAATTCCCAAGCGCGTTCATTAACAATAGCATTAAAGAAAGCATCCTTGCTTCCCAAACTGTTTACATAGTTGTCAACCTTTTCGGTTTGGTCGGCAGCGCTGAAAGCGCGTTGACGTACTTGCGCCAAGGCATTTTTTGCCGTGTTGGTCGGACCATTCAGTTCATTCTCCGCCTCGGCAAGCATCAGCAGCACATCCGAATAGCGCATGAGGGGCCAGTTGATGCCGGTTGACTTGGAAGATCCTGCGCCCTGGTCGTTTTTCATCCACAAACGATTCCATTTGCCTATCGCCATCGACGTTGCGCTTAATATTCTTTGTGTCGTATCGCTGGCATACGAAACCAAACAACAGGTAACATCTCTGCGAAGATCTTTCCGGTCAAAGGTAAAATAATAGGTAGGAGTCAAATCCGTTTGAATGGTCGTGGTTCCCTTGGAACCGCCGGTAACAGGCACGCCTACACACCAGCCTACATCGCCGCGGCTGCCTATCGTTCCCGTTCCAAACGCTACTTCATACAGAATTTCGCCGTCTGAAATATTGACTTGTATTTTTTGCTCACATTCGTCTCGAAACATCTGACCAAAGTCGTTGTTCAACGTTTTGGGGCGTTCAGCAATCAATTTCTGACAATAAGCGTCAGCCAATTCGTAATAATCTCTTGAAGTGCGAGCGATTTTTCTTTGACCGTTAAGGGTATAGGTAACCGCCAGGTTTTCATCATTTGCCACGTCCAAATAATCGTCGGCGCGTTTCATCGTTCCATCCTGAGTCATTCCATAACCGGCGCGAAACAAGGCAAGGCGAGCAATCATACCCAATGTAAATTCACGGTTCATCCGTTCAACGCCATCTGTAAATTGATTCATGTAGTACATATCGGCTTCATGATCCACCATATCTTGAATCATTCCGGTGTAAATAATGTTCTTATCTGTTTTCGGCTTATCATAATCCATTCCCAGTTTGATTGATTCCCTGTAGTAAGGCACATCGCCCCAGAAATTACAGAGCAGGAAATAGCGGTAAGCGCGCAAGGTACAAGCTTCGCCCAATAGCATTTTCATATCGGGATTATCTTTTGCAGCGCTTGCCTGAATACCTTCTATCACTTGATTGCAGCGTTCGATTGCCGTATAGTTGTTCTTCCATCTGTCATCTATTTCACTCCAGGTGGAACACAATCCGCCTTGCAACGCCCAAATGGCGCGACGGTCATTGAATGTCACTGTAGTGGAAGGCGCAGTAGCTTCCACATCGGTATTTTGCATCCATACATTCGACATGCGGGAACTATAATCATCCGTATTAAACAGAGAGTAAGCGCCCAGTAATACCATCTTTGCATCGTCCGAATTTGAAAATACAAATTCGGTATCAAAACTTGAAGGAGCAGGCGGATTTAAAAAATTGCTGCATGATGTAGTCAGTATCGTGACAAGGCATATAAACAATATATTATATTTATTTTTCATATTTTTCATTATAAAAAGTTCAACATTAGAATGTGAGATTTAGACCGATTGTCCACGAGAAACTTTTCGGGTATCCGGAATAATCAAGTCCCGGAATCAGCTGTTGCGGAGTGCTTCCACGCCCGGCGGAGCTTACTTCAGGGTCGTAGCCGGAATAGTTCGTCCATATCCACGCATTATTTAATGTACAGTATGCGCGAAGTCGCTGGACGCTAAATTTGCTTGAGATTTTTTGCGGAAGCGTGTATCCCAGCGTTACGTTTTGCAAGCGCAGGAAAGAACCGTCTTCAATCAGCCACGAATTGACCGCTGCATTTGAATTGCCGAACGAGAGGGGCGACCAGTATTTCTTTGCATTGGCGCCTTCGTTCATGGCTGCCAGCGTTGCGAGATCGGTCACGACAGTGCCATCGTCGGCCAGATAAGTATAACGCCCTGCGGTATTCATGTAATCCAACAAATTGGGCCAATTGGTACGGTATTGTTGCGTCATGTTCGCCTTGTTGGCATTGTAGATATCGTTTCCATACACAAAAGTAAAGAAAAGCGAATAATCAAAATTGGACAGGAATTGTCCGTCAAATCCAAAACCACCTTGAAATTTGGGATTGGCATTTCCGATAGGTACGCGGTCTTTGTCGTCCACCACTCCGTCGCCGTTGATATCTTTAAACTTGATGGTGCCCGGACGTACTCCAATCGATCCTTTAGCTAACGCAGCATTCGACGGAACGCCGTCTTTCAATATGTATTTTTTGTTTACCTCATCATAGCTTGAAAAGTCGTTAGTCGTATAATAACCGTCTGTAACCCATCCGTAAATAATACCTACCGGTTGTCCCACTCGTATTTCATATTCATTATATCCTTGCAAATCGGTGCTTGCCCAACCGGTCGGATAGGCAAGATAATTGCCGGGGCTGTCCAATGCATCCACATTCGAATGGTTGAAGCCGATGTTGAAATTTGCATTCAAAGAAAAGGTTTTGCTGTTTGGTAGAATCAAACCGTTAAGCGTAATGTCCACTCCCTTGTTGGTGGTTTGCCCTATATTTTTTATTATGGTACTGTAGCCCGGAGCTGTAATGTTAACGGGGAGCAACAAATTCTTTGAGGTGTTGTAATAATATTCTACGGTACCCGAAACGCGCTGGTGGAACAAGCCAAAATCCAACCCCGCATTTTTTGTACCCATGGATTCCCATTTGATATCCGGATTGGGCAAACGGCTGTTACTCGCCCAGTAGTTGTTTTGTACATCTCCGATGGCATAATTGCCGGAAGTGGAAATGCCGTATCCCAGCACGAACTGACGCGCGTCAATACGGTTGTTGCCCGCCTGGCCGTAGCTTGCCCGCAACTTCAGTTGGCTCAACCAAATTTTGGCGCTTTCCATAAATTTTTCTTCAGCTACATTCCAAGCCACAGCAGCAGAAGGGAAGTAACCCCATTGATTACCGGGCGCAAATTTTGAAGATCCATCGGTACGAAACGTAGCAGTAACCAAAAAGCGGTCGTTAAATAAATGACCTTCCGCACGTCCGAAAAATGAAGCTATGTTGTTTGGCTGCGATACGCTGCTTGATGCAGTCGAGCCGAATTTCGCCAGTCCAAGGTTCGCAAAAATATCTTCGGGCGCGAGTTGCGTGCTGAATCCATTTGCCGTTATAGAATTATTATTACTCCCCGAAGAGATTACTTCCTGACCAACCATAATATTAACGCTATGACTTTTTCCTAATTTTAATTGATAGGTCAAATTATTCATCTCACGCCAGGAAGTTGTATTTGTCTTCTGCCAGGTTACTAAAGGCAAACCGCCACTGTTGGCCACAACCGTAGTAATTGTACCATTATACGCTTTGTTTTCATTAAAGCCGTAAGCATACGTACCTTCAGCGTGATAGGTTAAATTAGATAAAATGTTCCATTCCAAAGAAGCATTGTAGGTAAATAACCGGTTGTTTTTACGTGTCCAGTATTGATACTCCTGTTCAGCAAAACTCATATTTGCCTCATTCCATTGAGTCCGTTCATCTTCCGTCATATTGTCGTACATCGTTTGATCAAAAACATTCATCGCTCCCTGAACCGGTCCCCGCGTAACGGCTTGGTAAGTTCTTACTTTGTCGGTACCTCCGGCAGAACCGGCGCCGTTTGTTTGCGTATCGGTAGCGCGGGCGTTGAAGTAGAATTTCAAAGTTTTGGAAAGCTTCTGATTTAATTGGAAGTTCAAGGAATAGCGGCCGTAGTCGGAATAAGGCATCAAGCCTCCATCCTTATTGTAAACGCCGCTTACCAAATATTGGGTGGTTTCATTACCGCCATTCAATGTAATTGCATGTTGTTGGGACAAAATATTATTTCCGAACATTTGGTCTTGCCAATCTGTGGCTTGCTGATATTTGTATAAATCCATATCTTCGTAAAGACCGAATTTATCGTTAAAACTGCTGATGGCGGCAGCTCCGCCAATAGCAGACATTTCATAATTGAACTTCACATATTCATACGGATCCATCACCTTCATCCGTTTTGACAAACGTTTTGACTGCATAAAACCGTTATACGATATTTCTACTCTTCCTTCTTTCGGCTTTCTGGTCGTAATTAAAATAACGCCGTTAGCGCCCTGCGCTCCGTAAATAGCAGTAGAGGAAGCGTCTTTTAACACTGTAATGTCTTCGATATCGTTTGATGGAATGTTGCCGATGGTTGATACAGGGAAACCATCCACAACGTACAACGGAGAGTTATCCTGAGTAATGGACCCGCCTCCACGCACGCGAATCAAGATTGCGGCATCCGGCGATCCGTCGGTTGTTGTAACCTGCACCCCTGCCATACGACCAGTTATAGCTTCCGCTACATTCGCAACAGGCACTTTCACCAAAGCATCGCCTTTAACCATTGATATGGAACCGGTCAAATCTTTCTTTTTTACCGTTCCATAACCAACTACGACTAATTCTTCCAAACTGTTCACATTTTCTTTCATCGAAATGTCGAAACTTGTTTTGTCGATAGGCAATTCTTGCGTCACAAACCCGAGATAGGAAACGACTAATGTTTTTCCTGTTTCGGGAACAGATAATTTAAAATTGCCGTCCATGTCGCTGACAGTTCCGGCAGAGGAGCCTTTCACCTGAATGTTTGCCCCCATAACCGGATCTCCGGTAGAGGCTTCCGTTACTTTTCCCGAAATCGTTTTCTGTTGTGCATTCATAGCTATGCTACAAAAGAGAAATAGCATGAATAGCACGGAATGATACAATTTCATTTTCTTTTTCTGCATAATAGTTAACTTTAATTTGAGTTTATTTTTATTGTTGCTAATACTTTATTATTTTTTTATTAAATATTCTTTCGTTCACAGATCGAACAGATACAATATAAAATCCTTTATCCAAAGAATTTAGACTCATAATAGGAGAAGAAAAAACACATCGAATCTTTGTTCCCGATAAATTGTAAAGATCTATTTCTTTCACTTGAATGCCTTCTATCCGGATAGCATCGGCAGTTTGCGTCCAACGTCCGGTTTCTTGTTGAGGTATAATAACAGAGGTGTAAGAAGATAAACTTCCATCTTCGGGGTTTACGTTCAGTGTCGCGCCTGCGCCGGATGCGCCGGTTACGGCTGCTTCAACTTCGTTGACAGGTATAACGCTATAAGAATAAGATGGTTTGGGGGCAACTCCGATATCCGTCATGGTTCCTCCGAGGCAATCTACGTAAGTGAGGGTTTTTGTTCCCGTACCGTAAGATTTATAGATATTGCTTATTTTCTTAAAATTACTCCCTTCCACATAACAAGTCAAGCCGTTGATTCCGCCTTCCAAACCCAAAGCCAGTGAACCGGATACGCCGGTATTGTAGTAGCAATTCAGCACATGCAGTTCTGCGTTCCTTGCCCGCGGCATGCGTTCTTTGCATCCATCAGACCAATAACAATACATAAAAGTAATGCTGTAATATTTATCGGCAGGCGCGGCATTGGCATCACCGCCGACCAGGTTGGTGAAGCGATGGTCGTCGCTTCCGCCCGAACCGCCGGCCTTTGGAGGTTTGTTATATCCGAATTTACACCAGGAAATGGTGATATTGTCTGCTGAGTTGGTATTATCGAAATTACCGTCCACCCCGTCGTAAAATTCGCAGTGATCTACCCAGAGATTGGTACATCCTACGTTTGAGAGAAGGTCGTTACCATCCACATCGTAGGCGCCCGGGCCTTCAAAAATTAAGTTGCGGATAATTACGTTGGTCGATCCGGCGCTTAAAGACAAAATACCGCCGTTTTTTACCTGTGCGGTCGAAATCAACCGGACGCCGCTCATACCCAGAAGGGTTTTGTTTTGCACAACAGCTTTAATCATTTCGCCTTCACCAAAAGTAATGTTTTCGGTAACAATAATTATCGCAGCTCCCGATTTACTCAAAGCGCCGGATAATTCTGCCCGTGTCTTTACCGCAACCACATTTCCTCCTTCGCCTCCCGTAGCGTTTCTGCCGTAACCGATTGGGGTTTTCATGCAATAATCCTGAGCGCTTGCTAAAGTTGCAAGCAGCAGAAAGAAAATCGTACAATTCTGTTTGATGAGTTTCATTGTTTCCCGAGAATAAATATTAGAAAATTCTATGCAAATTTAATGTTTTTTTTGATTTGAATTTAAATAATTTTAATAAAAGAGGAGGGCTGGTTTCCCATTAACAGGAGGTAGGTATAACAACGCTCCAAAAGTCTGTATCATTTTCCGCAGATATAAAATAAAGATATCTGTAAATCATGTATTTACAGATATCGTCGTTGTCTCACCAGAAGAACTCTAAATATTACAACGGTTTATTATTAAGCAAGTTATAAAATAACATATAGAAAAAGTCCCACTATTTTACCATAATCCAAAATCACTGTTCTGCAACGCTTTGCACAATGTCTGAAAGGTTAATGCAAAAGTAAGGATAATTATCGGAATATGCAAATCAATTTTCAATGATGAAAATTTAATCTTTATCATTGAGAATTTTCAATAAATTCTTTCCCGATGTTGTAATTCTGTATCGTTGATTCGGACTTGTCTTTTTATCAGGATATTCCATTTCTACCCAACCGATTTTTAAAAGCGGATCTAAATATTTTTTTCGATTTTTGGGATGTGTACTAATTTGGATACTTGCAAATAAATCATCTATCTTAACCCATTCATTTAAGACATTTAAAATAGCTTCAACTTTATTATGAACATGCTCTTTTAAAACAACTTCAACTTTATCGCTAACTATATCACTAACTTTATCACTATGTTGATTAATATATGAGATTAAATCTTCTAATGAGTTTATAGTAAATATATTATCTTTATCACTAACTATATCACTATCTATATCGTTATGTGCTTTTACATATTCATTATTTATCGGCAATGTTACCATGAAATATACACCCAACTCGTCCGTTTCGATGATTGGTTGAGGCGAACCATTGTTTTCCATTTTCTTGTTCATTTTTGGGAAGCCTGTTCCGCGCCCTTCCGTCAAATCCAACTCTTTCAGGAAATCGCCAATGCGACGGTTGCGATAATCCCGGGCAACAATCTTTTGATGATGCAGAATTTGCGTATCGACCGGAGGCATAGCGCCCGGATAACTCAACACTGTAATTTTATCCGCAAATATCTGTACCTCAATGGGCTTCCCTAAATCATACCCTTTGTGATAAACGGCATTCGATAAGGCTTCTTCCACAGCCTCATACGGATAATTGTAAAATCGTAAAGCCTCAGCTTGATTCGGCACTTTAATCACATGCTCATGGATAATATTCGTTTTAATAAAACTCAACGCATCGCGCAACTGATGGTGTAACGCGCCCTTAAAATAATGTTCGGTAAAATTATCGCCCACATCATCTTTGTGCCAGACGACTTCAATCCAACTCCTGTCAAAGAATTTTCCGGTTCCCGCGAAAAAAACAGCAATCCGGCATTTACCGGTCGCAAATATTCGTCCGAGCCTTTGACGATGTGCATATTCCGTGCGAGATTTGTCAAACTGATATTTTTACTTTCCTCGTAGAGGTCGCTTTTCACTTCGTGCAAATATGCCTGTATCAACGTCAAATCAAAATCATCAATCGAAGCCTGCTGATTGATTCGGTCATCGAACGGAACGCGAGCTGCCAATTCAAAAAGCCGCCGTAAATTCTCATTTCGCGCAACTACCGTACTTGAGCCAACCCTGATATAATATTGCCGTTGCGCTTTCTCGCCCAATGTGGTAGGGGCAGAATAGGGACGAAAATCACCGGCGGGGCACCACAAAACCAAAATATGCTGTCCATCCAATACATACGGCTGCATAATAGGCAAATAAGCCGGTTGAATTTGGTTTCCTAATTTCAGAACCTCGTTTTGGATTTTGTCCAGCTGATTTTGTTGAAGTCCTTCAGGTGGTAATACAGGCATTCCGTTGTTTGCTTCAATACCAATGACGATATAGCCGCCACCCCAATTGTGCAAATCGTTAGCGAAGGCACACATCGTGTGAATCACTTCTTCAGGATTCCAACCCCGTTTGAACTCCAAGCGTTCCCATTCGACGGAATGACCGTGAATTAAATCTTTTATGTTTATTGGTAAGGACATATTATTTATTGAATTGCATATACTGCACCGTTTCAATGAATAGAATGTACAAAAGTACTATTTTTATTTCTGCTTCACAATAATCCTTTCGCAAACCTTTCGATAGACTATTGGATTTATGAACATTCACACCTCATGTATTATTGGCAGTTATTGTTTTGAGTAATTCCGATAATTTCTCTTGTCGGAATGTTTCATTCCGTATTTCGCATTGCCAAATTACAATTACTTTCCAACCTTGATTTTCCAATTCCGAAATACCACGCTTATCACGTTCAATATTGCCGCTGATTTTGGTTTTCCAAAACTCGATATTTGTTGTGGGTAATGTTCCCCGTTTGCAAGTATGTCCATGCCAAAAACAGCCATGAATAAAGATAACGATTTTGTATTTAGGCAGAACAATATTATACTACGATAAACTTACTCAAAACGGCTATTTTTTGCTTTTTCCTTTAAAACAACAATCCCCGAAATCTACTCAATTTCAGGGACTTGCTATATTTTTCATCTTCTTTTCGTTGTCTCACCAG
>Ga0123357_10005143_pt1 | contig 15607 bp, 5 predicted proteins | sample TergutEmb28metaG_FD_89873 | JGI IMG/M metagenome (GOLD analysis project Ga0123357, IMG submission 89873) | Embiratermes neotenicus P4 segment gut microbial communities from Petit-Saut dam, French Guiana - Emb289 P4 | ecosystem: Host-associated > Arthropoda: Insects > Digestive system > Gut ... | reverse complement strand
CAATAAATTAGTATCATCTGCATACAGTACTATTTTTACATCCTTAATGTATTTCGGCAAATCATTTACGTATAATAAAAATAGTAGAGGACCCAGAATTGAGCCCTGAGGCACTCCATTTTCAAATTCCAGTGGGGACAAGACATTTATCTCTTCTCCAAAATGTCCAAACCAGCTCCATACCCACTCAGCCTCCTATTGAGTGAGTAACAGGATCTTTCCTGGGGCAAAATGGTCAGGGCATGAGGCTGACAACACAACTCCTTCTATTGCCAAGTTTAAGAATGTGTGGAGCTATACCGCCACTTCCCCAATATGCCTTCATGATGTTTATAGGGACAACTTTGCCTTTTTACAGTGATAATGGTAAAAGTATAGTTCACCTTAGAACAGGCCATGAAGGCCCAGAGGGGATGAGAGGTATAGCTGTTCTCTTTCCTTAACCTCTGCCCTAGATGGAGTGGGTGGTTAATGCCACAACCTCGTTGCTTTACCCCCAGGAAAGAGACCTGGTACCCATTGTGTAGGAAGCTGGGTTGGTCCCAGGGCTGGTCTGAATGGGTGTGTAAAGTTTATGATAGTACTGATGGTGATCATGATAACAATAATTTATTTTTATATTAATAGTAGAAACGGGTAAGAAATATTTTAAATTTCTTCAATATACTTCTGAAATCTGGGAAACCCTTCTGTCCTGTAAGGAGTTACTGCTCACTGTTTTTACACTACTGGTATAATGTTAAAGCTGTTAACTCCTTTTCGGGCAGTATAGTTACATACTGAGGCAGCAGCCATGGTGACTGATTTTAGGGTCACAAGATGCAACGGTACAATTTAGTTCTACTTCACTGTTCTTGACACCACCTTAAAGCTTCCTGCCTGTAATGAATGGACTGTGGAGTTCAGCACAGTCCACCTGAAAGGAGCAGGAGAACTGTATAGTAGTAAGGAACAGTTCAAGGTGAAACTCCCTCTGGCTGTTTTTCATAAAATGCTGAAATTAGTAGTTAGACATCTTTAACATTTAGTCTCTGATACCTTCTCCTTATGAAATCAGCTCAAATACCACTCCCCCCCTCCTAACTTCTCCCACCCAACCTCCATTCCCTTGAACGTTTCTGGCCCATGTCATTTTGATTCGCTTCATGCTTCCCTGGTTTCTTGTATGATGCATTCTGAAAACATGCACCAAGAATATGATTCTTTGTTTAATATCCTGGGGCAAGATAGTTCAATCCTTTTGTGTTTCTGCAGACTGAGTTAAGAATTTAGAAATATGTGAATGATAAAATGAAGCATGTATTCAAACATTCAACCTAATTATTATTACTGTTACATAATTATCAGACATAATTTTCATAACACTTATATTATTTTCCAAAATGTGGCAATATTTTCAGAGTTATTTTGTCTCTGAACAAAAAACTAATGTACAGTCTTTGAACTGAATACACATTACAAAAGATGAAAATATTTTATGCCACATTAATTTTTATCAAAGTAACAGGGCATTTAAAAGGCGGATATAAATTATCTTCTTATGTAACCTTACTGAAAATATATCACTGATTGACTCTTATATTGTTTAATGATGCTGTGGACCTTTTAATGATGAGTGGTGAATCATGATGGATTGGAAAGGAGCAGTAAAGAAATATTTCAAATTGTCTTATCGCCTTACTTCAGGACTGCAAAAGTTGTTATGAATCTCAGTTAGGATGGAACTTTTTTGTGTTGACCAGGATTTTAGTGCCTGAGTTAGATATTTCACTTCAGAAGAAATATGCTTACTAGAACCTTCTCAGGTAGTGTTTAATTAATTTATATTAAGATATAATGAAATACTCATACTTTCATTAATTGGAGCATTCAGTGTATGAATTGAGACAATGATGAGTTACACAGAAAAATTGAGAAACACTATCACTGAATTTTATGTCTATGTACACCATCCAACACTGATTAAACTGGCCAAGTGTAAAGTCAAGCAGTGACCTCTTGTGAGCACAGTAATAAACTACTGGGTCTCAAAAAATCAGGGGATTAATTGAATAGCTGAATAACTAGAAACTACTGTTTACTTCCCATGCACGACTGCATTCAGTCAAGTATGTAAGTACAGGAACCAAAGCTACACAATGGGAGTACAGCACAACATTACAACCTATTCACATGTGTTCTGTGATTGGCAAAGTCACATTGAGTGATTTTTAACGTGGTTAATTCCATGATTTTCATTGAAAATATCATACACACTAAACAACACTACTACATAGTATACTTACACAACATTGCAAGGCCCAGACAAGTCATGGTATTGTTAAGAATAGTAATTGTTATACACTCCACCCTAATTTAGGCAGGTGTATTAAAAAAAAAATTACAAAAGTTTGTTGGTTGTTTAAAGTGACATGGCGGATCTGTAAAATGTTCTGTGAAATGTTCACATATGAAATACGAGAGTTACTTTGAAATTATTGGTACTAGATGGAACTGCATTTTTAAGGTGACCAACTTATAATGAGTTAAGATGTTTGTGGCTTCGGGTACAATTATTGTTGTTCATTTTTCTCTAGTTTTGAGTTGTTGTGTATTCTTTCTTTATTGCTAAATGCCCTATGCTTTTTCTGCACATGTATTTTTAAGTCAAACAAGAACCTTGAAGCTAGAGAAATAACTAAGACACACTGTGTATCCTACCAGAAGGTCATATTCTTGCAGCTTTAATTTAAGTTTACATTTGGTTCTTCAATCTGACATTTGCTACATTTCCAGGTTTTGACTGCAATTACTAGAAAGCAAGAAGAAAATCATGCCAAATTCTCAAGTTTTTGTTTTATTGGGTAAAAAAAAAGTAACTGCAAGGGACTTGGATTTTGAAATGAAGTGTAAGAGATGAGTTCATGAAATTGAAACCAATGAACAGACCAGTCGTTTGCTTCAATTTTTTTGACAATGACAGTACAGCCAGTAAGTTGTGTCACCTGGAAGCACAAGCTTATTGCTTCATAGTTGTCCTGAGTACCTATCATCAGTTGACAAGAGGTGACAGTGAAGAGAGGAACAACAGCTGTGCTAGAGTTGAGTGCAGTAGCCAATCACAGTTGAGGTGCTCTAGTGTGAAGATGAGGAGTGTAGTGTCTATGACAATAGTAGCAGCATTTCTGCAGCATGGATTGGGCTATACACAAGAGAGGAGATATGTGGAGGTGAGTTCATACAAACTATTCAATATACTTTACATAATAAGAAAATTAAGTAACAACACTTATACACAAATTATATTTTCTAGAACAGTGGTAATATGGAATAGAATTTTAAGAAACAATACAGTGCAAGTAAAGGTAAAGTTCTTCCTGTATATGTGTTGAAGGCATAGGAGAATTAGAGGCATAGCTCCACTCATTTTAACCTTGGCATTAGATGGAGTGAGTGGTTAACTTCACACCCCAGCTGCTTTACCCCCAGGAAAGAACACTGGTACCCATTGAATAGGAGGCTGAGTGGAACCCAGAGCTGGTCTGGGTGTTGTGGATAAGAGAAAAATATCTTGCCTTAATGGGACTTGAACCTTGGATCATATCACATAAAAATGTATACATTTGAACTCTTCCACCTTATTCTGCAATTTGAATGTAATTTAGGAGGGTGGTATATGCATGTTGCCACAACATACACGTAATGCTGATGATATCATCATCATCATCATCATCATGTTTTTGTTGTTTTTATACCTATTTTGTCATGATTTTAATATAAAATTTTTATTTCTATTGCAATTTTAACGAAGTGCCACTATGCAAACATAATTTTTCTCATTAGTAACAGAATTTGTAAAGCTAAAAATTTCATTTTTTTTGGTGAGAAATGACAGAATAACCTGTCTGAAACAGGTGAATTTTATGCATTCAAAATTTATGTCATTTAACTTTGTAATTGTTACATTTGCTGCTGTGAGCTTTGCAAGTAAGAGCATTGGCTAACAGCAAGTAACACACTTTTGGTGTGTTGAGGGTTTATGTTTGATGAGAAAGGTGTGACGTAATTCATTAATGGAATCACAACTGTGCCAGAGGGCATAATGCGTAATTTTGGGACTTGAAATAGTCATTACATTTCTTATAGTACTGTATACTATATATTGTTATTACAGTGAAGTCCATTTCTATGATGATGTCTGCATATAATGCCATTCATAAAATGATTATAATATCAATATCATTAACATTGTGCCTAATTATGTAACAAGAACATAAAATAATCCCTTTCTTAAACCAATCAATATTTATTTTGTAATGCATGTGTACTCTAAAAGAAGCTGTCCCCTTAATCTCTTTAACCTGCCACTGATGCTGTCACTCTGAGAAGACGGTAATATCACGATAAAACATACTTCCTGTAGCTACAATAGCAGAATTTTTACACACGAATATAATAGCACATTTAAATACCTACAGCACAAAGTTGGCTTTTTGTGATACTGGGCATTTTCCGTGAGTCCAGGAAGTCCCGTTTTTTGTAAATGTGGTCACAGATTTTTCCTTATTTTTCTAGTTGGTTTAATGAGTTATATATTGAGAATTTCCTGTGTAGTTAATCGAAGCATCAGTAACTTAATGCACATCAGCACAGGTGCATACATGTACTGTATTTTTCACTGGGGTGGGGGGAGGGAACCTGACTCTGAGGATGTATGTAATTTATTATTATTTAAAAAGTGTGGTATAAAAACCGTGTTGTAAATATCTGCAACATAACACTGTTTGTAACTGCATTTATATACATACAAATATAACTATGTGTTCCATGAATCATTCACCTGATTTAAATCAAAATGTATGATCTTCCTGTTTTTTTTTTAATTCATCTAAGACATTGTAAGTTTAATATTTTATTTTTTACAACACCAGTATAGCCTACTAGACATCAGCTGATGTCAGTGGCTGATCTTGGCTGAAGGGCAAATCAAGTAAAATATTTCATATCATTGAGTCTAAAAAAAATTGTATTTTTAAAATTTAGAATGATTGGGATGGCTGCAAACCGGCAGCCCTCCCTCCACCTTGGGTGTGCCCCTGGTTCAACATGCAGTTGCTTAAAGCTTGCAATACTCACTTTAATTTTACAATTAATCTTGTAACAACAATTTATTGATTACTGGACTACTGAACAATAATTTCATTGTTTCAATAAAACTTATAAATTACTAGGTTTCACTTTTATGTCCTTCACCTGTAGATAGAGCTGTCAAGAAAGGGTAACTGAACTTTCATGTTACAGACATCTAAGCATTTCTGCAAGGAGCCAAATAAAATTAAGTGGAATTATTATACATTGAAGAGAACATAAGTACAATATTTTCTTAAATAATATTTTGTTAAAGTTTTGATTAATCTACAAGTGGAAATGTCAATGGAACAATAAAAAATAAGACACATCATACTTTAAGTCATACATTCCCTATCCAATTCTACTGTTGAATACAATGAGAAACATCATGTTGTGTCATTTATTCAAACCAAGTTAATGATTTTGGAAACAAGTAATGAAGAGATGTGTAAAAAAAAAATGGCACAGGAAATTAGAAAATCCTGAAAAAATGTATTCACAGTAACTCTGCTTGCTACATACTCCACACTAGCAGTAGTATTTTGGTGAGGTCTGAAGTTCTTATGGCAGTGAATATGAACAGTTTGATCTTCTAGGATGTGATACTATGTAGTTTAGAGGAGCACTCCTTTACCATGAAGTTAGAAATAGCAGGTCCTCTGAAAAACGTTGGCACATTATCTACCAAGCTACAAGGTGTCATATCTGCATGCATTATTTACTTTTTTATGTTTAACAATTTATTAAATCAAACAACAATAGTTCTGTGACAACAGAACACAATTTCATTTAGTTCCTACAGTTTTATTCCATAAATGACTTACATCATTTCCATCTTGCAAAACCAATGCCACCACTAACACTATGGATGCCTAACATGCAGCTAATTTATGCATTAAATTTCAGTTCATACCTCACAGAGAACATAGTCTACCTGCATTGTACACGAAAATCAGTTTTCATCCTATAAAAAAGTAATTGGTGTTTGACAATCTGTGGACCGTGTATCATGATATAGTTGCATAGTAAGGACCAAAAAGATGCACTTATTTTTTATTTGATTTATTTCAATAATCACCCTCTACATGTTTTGAACAGATTAACTATTCATCATCAGGGGGTAGCTTTACTGAACATGCAGCAAATGGTATTTATCATGCATCTATGTTGACTAGTTGCTAGCACAAATGCGATTATTGAAATTATTGAAATAAATCAAAGAAAAAAAAGTACATCTTGTTGGTCCTTATTATGCAACTAATCGGTGTTTTTTTTTATGTTTTGCTGACCGTGCATCTCAGTATAATCTTAGTAATTAACCAACTGGATGCACAAAATCTTGTTTTGTAATAAGTCTATTAAACACCTCTACATGTTTCATAAGTGGCTGTCCTGTGCATGGGACGGCCACCTACAGAGTGTGATGATACCAGTTGCTGTATATACAATTTTGACCTCCAGATGATGAGCACATAGTGCTCGAAACATGTAGAGGTGTTTAATAAACTTATTACAAAACAAGATTTTGTGCATCAAGTTGGTTAATTACTAAGATTAATCGGTGTTTATTGTGAGAATCACATGGAACCTGTAAATGCATTTTGTGGTAAAATGAGGATTTTCTTAGTATTATGATAGGGGATACAAGTAGCTTTAAAGTTAAAATTGCAGAGTATGAAGTTAAGGCGGACAATAAGTGTTATATCATTCTGTCTGAAATGAATGGAAGTATTAATTATGTTATGAAAGAAGTACTCAGTTGTAACAGTTCTTCACCCAGATTCCCTTCACTAGATTCTTTTACTGCAAGTAGCGGTAAAAACACAACCCATTATTAGAGAGGAAGTAGAGCAAATCAGCAGCTAGGAGCAGGTAGTGTGGTGCGAGTTCCCCCTATGAGCAAGCAACGCCATGACCAGGCATGCTATTTCATGATGTCAAGCCACATATACAAGTATACTAGTGAGGTAAAAACTTTAATTACTTAGCACATGTGCTTGATGAGCCTTTCCTGACAATGGTCTATTTTGGAATCAGAAGGCTAGAATAAAATTGTGGTTGGATCCTTTAAATGAAAGTTTGGTGTAAAGAAGTTCCTCTTGATTAAGCATGTTGGCTTCTGGGATATTTTATACTAAATGAAAACACATAAACTATATTTGTACATTATTAAATTATTAAAAATCTCATTTTTTAGTATTATGTTAAAGCCTATCAAAATAAACCCCATGTTTAAGAAGCCTGTGGCTCCTTCTGGATATACATAATCATTTTCTTATTTTTTCTTGATTTCAAACTTTTGCCATGTTCTGAATGTTGTATGCTTTCTTCTGGGTAAATCCCCGGCGTCTGAAGTTTATGTGCCAACTTTTCGGAACACTCTGTCTGTTCCATCTTCATAGGCGGGTACGTATGAAGAATGACGACATTCTTATTCTTTTTTTAAGAATACACGTTATCAATTACAGATATATTCAGTATACAGCATACCGAATATATACACAACAATTTTCGTTCCTGTCCCTAGTTATACTTCCAAATTTGTGAGAGTGATATATCAATTATTTTCAAAACTTACTTTTGATTGCGAAACACTGGCTGCCAGGCAGAATGTGTTCCGCGCCCCGGAAGTTGTAGAAACCACCATGCAGAAATCAAGTTGTATCTTCTATTGTTCTTTTTTGGATAAAAAAACTTCATCGTCAGCTTCCAGCATCATTTTAACTCAATCGCAACGAACGTTTGCAAGGCAGAGTCGCAATGTTTGTCTGTTTTTCAGCACGCAATAACTCGAGAACCGCTAAACGAATGTCCACGAAATCTGATGGCGAGGAATTTTGCTCAATTTCGTCGCCACATTGCAGTTTTCTTTGAAACTGGACAAGAGTAAGAGGCACTTTACTTGAAGACCTGCATGTTTTTCTCTGTAATTAAGTCACTAAACATTTATTGGAATGAAAAACGTCCCGAACAAAGCTGTAGAGAGAAAAGAAAGACACGTTTGATGTCGAATATGCGTTTCCCGAAAGTGATACGACTTTTTAGATAATTGAACAAAAGTGAGCAAACGGGCAGTAGTTGTTGCGTCACGCTTACATTATCGAACCCATATTCTTAGTCTTCTTAAAACGTTCACAGAAATGGGGTTGGAGAACTGTATTTGAAGTGAATGCTTGGAAAACATTAAGGAAGGAAAGGGCAGCTTGTGTGAGCAAAGACGTAGTACACTGTTGAAACAGGCACGATTTTGGAGATGGTGATGACACAGTTATTAATCTTTGCCTTTTGAATTGAAACACTCTGTTGTCAAAAAAAAAAAAAATTATACGGCCGTGTGTAACAGATTGATACCAGTTTGTTCAGAAGCTGCTATGGAAATTCTGACAAAGCGAAGAATTTTCATAACAAGAAAAGAAAGTGACACAGAAGTAATTATGAATTTGTTGTTGTAATGCCAATTGTTTAATCAATTATACGTATACGTGTATGTGTAGATTACTATTTTCAAAACTTAATTTCCTTCCCCACCTCAGTCTTCCTGCTAAACTAAACTTTTCCCCACCTTTAAGTTATACCGGATTAACCGGAAATCGTACACATTTCATTCTTTCGATTTCTCTTTTCTTCCTTATGTTTTGATAAAACAACAATGAACACTGAGGAGTCTTGACTCATACAGAAGGCCGAAGGGCCCCGTATTTCGTTGCCAGCTCGTGATCACTGCTGGTAACGTCAGCTATCGATTTATAAACACGCAGGGGAAATGCCTACAGAACTTTAGCCAGAAAGTCTGAAGGGACCAGTTGGGAGGATAGTACTAGAACAGATGTAAAGATAGATTATGAGGGCGTGGGCTGGATTCAGCCGGCTCATGTCAAAAATCAGTAGCACACCCTTGTGAACACACCCATGAATCATCGAGTTCCATGAAAGGCAGGAAGTTTCTTGGTCAGCAAAGCGAATAGTAGCTTACCAAGAAGGCCTCTGCTACATACAGTTAGTGAAATTATATTGTTTGCTTGTGTGTGTGCTACTTGAGTTATTTATGCTTAAGTAGTTTACTTAAAGACGCCGTTAGTAGCCCACAGGTACGGCTAACTGAACTTTCTCATCATTGCCTGATCCAAAGGGCGGATTTTCACTTTTTAAGTGAATATTTACGTAATCGAGTTTTAAAACATCATCATTATTGTGAGAGGATGCAGGAGGATGTGTTCCCTTTCTTTGTGAACGGCACGAGCTTAGCGGAACTGATGACGTGAGGTCACACAGCCACCAAGTGTGTCTAGCCCGGAGACTCCCACATTACCTCAAGTGGAACATTAAGGAAGTACAGTCCTCGTCACAGCTACCGTTTTGCGTAGTAAAAGCAAATGCAAATGTTTAATCACTGTAAACATGTAAAATTTGCTATACACATAGACGTGTATATTAATGATTTATTTATGGACGTCAGTTGCTCAGAATATTTTGTCGAAGGGTAGAGTGATAACGAATAATTAATTGAAGATGTGAAAGGAAGCGGTCGTGACCTAGTTTGATGTACAGATTCATAAAATTATCCGACAAGTATCATTTATCATTTCCCGCCCCTGTTGAGAGTCTTTCCACATTTACATAGCGTGGCAAGATTAAAATTTTTCAGCATTATTTAATGAAGTTACAACATAAAGAGGGTTGCAGTCGAGAGAAAGGAATTTAATTTGAGCAATCAGGCAGTCAGATAAAACTAAATGAACTCGCAGTACTGAGTATATTTGTGTTTAGAAGGATCAGAGATTCTTTTTAGTACTCAGACAAAAATGTCTTTTTTTTTTTTTTCTTAATAAGTATATATCTCTGTCTCTTATGTCCTTATGCAAACATATGCAGTTTATTTAACGAATCAAAGATTTCTGCATTTGTGATGTGTACACAGTGCTGTAAATTATGGTATGTTAGAAAGTTCATGAATTCATGACACCATTACATTCATAAGGTAAATAACTATTTCAAATTCTGGACTTTTGATTGCCATGAATAAAGTTGTCAATAAAAATTCTGCCTTTGTACTGGCTTACCACATGCCCGACACTGGTTAACTAACAGATGAGCACTGTGTGATATCAGTCTAAACACTTCGCAGTGTTATAGGTCTTGCGATCCATGGCTTCATTACCACGAGTCATATTACAAGATATTTATTGACAAGCTGTACTTTTTCACTGTGAATCACCTTTGTACTAAACTTTATGGGACATATTTGAATGAAAAAATGTGGTAGGTCGATTGTGGGCAACAGTGGAGAATGTATTCACCACAGTATGTGGGCCAGATCTTGGGCCCACCAAGCCTCTTACCCAACTGCGTTATTTCCTTAGGGGTACAGCAGTTTGAGTGTGTGGCTAATCACATCCATCTAGCACCTGGGATTTGGAGCTGTACATCCACTGTCCTAAATTTCGTCTCTGGCACGGTACTTAATTAAGTACAGAGCAACAAGGCACCTCTGATTTTTCCTTTCAATATGGTAGAAACACAATACACTGTCAAGTCATTTTGATAATGATTATTTAGTATGGTGCTGACAAATACATGGCCCTTGAGGGAAGTATTTCCAGCCCTTGGTCACCTGAATAGTTTCAATAATAAAATTTGACAGACATAATAGTCACTATCTCTCAGTACCAACAAATGCACATATTTTACTCATATATAAATATATATATTTTTTCACCTTATCTCACTGCTACATGTTTTGAAAATAATATAATAAGTCTGCAGAACATAATATAGCAACTTTAAAAATATCAATAAAAATACTGTGTTTGTAAATAATGCCGTTCTAATTAATTCAATCCCCTCACCCACTTTCGATACATGCATACACAAGTGCGTTCCTCAGGCAAGTCCTTACGAGTTGTGTGGCCCTTCAGTGGGTTGAAGTTGGCCAGCCCTGTTTTAGTACATGCTACAGTCACTTTGCTTAGTTGTCTAAACTATAAATTTTTGAGTACTTTGACACATTTCAACCCAATTTGTCATACAACACCTTTACTACACCAGTATATTACATGTAAATTTCAATCACTTCATTAATTTTAAGACACACACACACACACACACACACACACGCACATGCAAATGCGTGTGCGCACACACATATTTCCATTATATATACTGAAGCTACTACCTTTCTACAAACTCCTCATATATGTAATAAATTATATGTACAAACTCCATATGAATTTATCTGCAACAACTTCAAGTTACTTAGACTTCATACGTTTCTTATTATCAATAAATTGGTAAGTTCTTGCAGGGTTATAAATTACTGAATTTCAAATTTGAAGTAATTCAATTCTATGTCAGGGATTAACCAGCCCCCAACCTGAAGCGCCAGAACCCCTTTAGCTGTCTTTTTACAGTTATCTAGGGATATTTATGGTAGCAAAATAGCCTTGGAGATCATGAAGTCTCAGCCATATTGTGTTCCCTAGCACACTCTGTTACTTTGTCATTGCCCATTTCCCACAACAAGGGCACTAAGTTGGATTTTGGGAGATATTTACAATTTTATGCTTAAATTGATGAGGTTAGGTTTGGGTCCTTATAGGATAACGTAAGCCTTGAATATAATTTTAGATACTGATATACTTCGATAAAAAATTGCACACCTCTAGAACAGAAGTTTTGGTCTCACCAAGTTGAAAATTTTTATGTGTGTACAATTTCTTCACATAACATGTTTTCAAAATAATTACTGACTGACTTCAAATTTGTTATATATCAAAATTGTTAAAATTTCAGAGGTTTAAGGAGATGTATACTGATGAATTGAAGACATAATTTCATCTGCTTTTTGAGTGTGACATTTCTGAACACACCTTAACACAGCATTCTGTTGTCAGGGTTCAAATACGAATTTGGGTGAGGCACTCCAGTTTCTTAGAGAGTATGATCGAGAAGCATCTGGAATGTGTTTTAGAGTGACATCATCCCAATGGAACTACAGTACCAACATTACAGAAACAAATAAACGTCGTATGGTGAGTTTTGGGTCATAATGAATTAGTCCTATTGCAACCTCCCAATGTAAACAACCTACATGGAATCCTAAAGAATTCCAATTTTCATCATATTGTATATTGCTATGCAACTTCGTTATTTGGATGAAAATCCTTACTACACTGCTAACAGAAGCACTTTTAGTTCAAGAATAAACAAATATTCCAAGGTCTGCAGTAGGGTGACAGCTCTATTTTACTTGAAAACATTTTGTGTTAGAATGGTCACAGTACATGTACGGTCTTTTTCCTCTGCCATCTTCACATTCTATACCTATATGTAGGAGTGTATTTATCATAAATGAGTTATCAATATGGTTACAGAGACGACAGTTGTATAATTAAAATGGTAGGTTCAGGTTCCACTACAATCATAGTTACAAAAATTAAACAATCTTTTTTCATGTTGATTTTTTTTTTTTTTTGTGGAACATACAACTAATTTCAACAAATTTTAACATACAACCTGGATTTACATCTGTCTCACCTTGTACTAAATGCACACTACTGCAAACCTCAAACATTTTACTCCTCTAATTCTCATTCTTTCATTCATTCGTCTTGCTGTAGCTCAGAAATGCAGAGTATATATAAAATGCAGTCACACACAAAATGTAATAAACATTATGCAACTTGCAATAAAATTGTTTTCACTCAACATGCTGAATGACTTCAGTCATACATCAAATTCTCATGTGTAATTTTTGCTTACTTGACGCAGGCCCATATATATTTAAATAATCAAAGGTACAAGCATTACACTCTGGCACTAAATTTATTTCATTAATTGCAAATAAGACATTAGGTACTGAATGTCACCTATTCTGGGTTGAAGAGACTGTCTTCATCATCAGTAAATACTTTTCAATTATTACTTTAACAGTATAAGGTTCTAAGTTACTCCATTAAAAGATCCTTGGCATAATTTTGGCAAGTTTGTAACTAAGCAGTAATATTAATTGTCCATTTATTAAATAATTTTTATAGCATATGTTCTGTAATTCATCTTCAACTTGCCATGCTACTGAAAATTCTTCAATACACAAGAAGTCAATCATAACATTATAATGAACTTGCTTAGTGCATGCTTAGCTCTGTATGAAAATACTGCTTTGACTATTTACTATTGTTTTTACCAGCAATTTACACTTGTACTGTGTACTTTGTCAATACTGACAAAGCTTGTTAGCTCTGAAATATGAAAGGCAATTTATGAAGAGGAACTGAGAGGTATGTTGACTCAAATCTGATTTATCAGGAAAAACGAGTGGCATCGACCATCTGCAATTATATTGCTGGACTTGATGAATAAATAGCTATAAGTGCACAGCACTCTGATTGCATAGGTTTCAATACTTCTGTGTGCTTGCTCAGTTTGAAGAACAGGCATTAAGTGCTAAGTTTCATCGCTTATCATGGAGAAGGGCTACATCATACACATGGACACGCTTACCAGACCCTGTTGTTAGAAGACAGTTTCATATGTTAGCCATAGAGGGAAGAGCTGCACTTCCAGAGGAAAAGTTTACTGAGGTGAGTTCTAGTTACTCTCAAGAATCTGTTTTGCTCCTACGTACACTGTGGGAGGAAAGAGAGATGCAGTGTATTAATTGCTTGTTTTTAATTAAGTTGTATCTTATAATGTGAGAGTGTCAGAAGAGTGGTTTAGAATCAGAATCATGATGGGCTGCAGAAGTCGAGACTCATGCAGAAAATTGTTTCCTAACTTGGAAATCTTACCCCTCCCATCTCAGTATATTCTTTCCCTTCTATTGTTCATGATGAGAAACAAGAACCAATTCCAGATAAATTCCAAGATACATCAAATTAACACTAGACAGCATGCAAACTTAAACCAACCCTCTGTAAATGCAACAAAATACCAGAAGGGAGTACACTGTATAGGTGTTAAGGTGTTTAACATGCTTCCCTTTTACATAAAAGCAAAGTCTGATAATCCAAAAAAATTTAAAATATTGTTACAAAAATACTTATGTGAAAATTCCTTTTATTCCCTGGATAAATATTTTGAATGCCAAGTTAAATTTTGACATATGATCTGAAATGACACATGAGGGCTTCGGGACAAATGTTCCTTCTCTTTACTTACAAGTCTGTATTATAAATATGTTTATATATATCCAACCACTACCTGTAACGAAGGAAAATTTCCTACTTAAAGAGTACCTCTAATTGCTTCTAACTTATCCCACTAGTTTTATTTTTATTTTTTACTTTTAATTTTTATTTGTATCCTTATTATATTTTATTACACTAAACAATTTGTATTGTCCTCTCTTATTATACTTATCATACTAAATAACCATGTGATTGTTGTACACACTTGTGTTGATGTCACCCCTTAATCCCAACAAATATGATGATTTCCATATCCATATGGATTATGTAATCCTGTACAGATTTACAGAAGGAAAATAAATGAATTGAAATATTAGTAGGGTAGTAAGTAGCTGAGAAGTTGGAATGCATACAAAATTTTAATAGGGAAACATGGAGAGGAGCCCCACCAGCAGTTAAGAAGGAGGCAGGCTGGATGAGAGAAATGTGTTGCGAAGATGAGAAGTAGATGTAACTGGTGCAGTTTCTTGTTGAAAAGGAAGTTTTATTATTAGGAGTGTAGAACTATTGGGTTACAGTTTTAAACCAAATGATGATAATAGCCTATAAAAATATATTTATAGTTTAAACTTACTGCTACATGTACATCTCAAGCAAAGTTAAATTTTTGTACTCTTTTCTATGCTTCTTTCTAATGTAATTTCCATTATTTAAGTCTTTCTATAGATTGTGCACATTGTATGTTTCTATATGTTTCACATTTGTGCTAAAAAATGTTTGGAGATAGTGTTATGACTATGGAGAGCACACTGAGAAGAAACAAAGATTAACTGATCATGACAATTCTTATTCCTTTAACTGCTAATAATGTTGAAACCTTAGACAAAAATCTGAGATTTTATTATACAAGTCACTAGGCTATCTTCACATTTTCTTTAGCCTCAGGAAGTTACAACACTGATTCTCAGTTTCCTTCATAGGTTTGGGTTCTGCAGTCTGCAGCATAGTCAAGTTGTCAAAGAGCTGTTATCACCCCCCTCCCCCAACCTCATAAAAATAAAGGATATCCTTCCAACCAAAAGTAGAAACACTGTAACAGAAGTTTAATAATATTGCATGAAAACATGACAAATAAAAATAGAACTGAACATGCTCTAAACACATTCTTCCTTCCACATTTCATTCTGTAATACTGATAGGTATGAGCACCATACCTGGCTCCTACTATTCCTTCAGTATTTTTTCATACCTTTTTCAGTATGTACGTGCGTATGTACGTATGTATGTATGTATGTGTGTGTGTATGTATGTATGTATGTATGTATGTATGTATGTATGTATGTATGTATGTATGTATGTATGTATGTATGTAT
>Ga0123357_10005142_pt1 | contig 15607 bp, 9 predicted proteins | sample TergutEmb28metaG_FD_89873 | JGI IMG/M metagenome (GOLD analysis project Ga0123357, IMG submission 89873) | Embiratermes neotenicus P4 segment gut microbial communities from Petit-Saut dam, French Guiana - Emb289 P4 | ecosystem: Host-associated > Arthropoda: Insects > Digestive system > Gut ... | reverse complement strand
TAATTTCAATTGGAAAGATTCGCAGGTTTATACATGGGGCGATTATGATCTTAATCCTTCTCATGGATTCGGCGGAATCACCGGAACAGTACATTTACAGGCGACCGGAAAAACATTCATGGAAAACGTATTTATTAAAAACCGTCCCGATCCGAGAGAAATTGAAATAGAATTGACGGTTAATAATCAATCAAACAATACCGTTTCAAATCAGAAAATACAAATTGAAATAGTTGAATTCGGAAGCGGCGGAAAAGTTTTTACAAAAGAATTTCTTATCCCTCAAATTTCAGCCGGAGAAAATATATATTCTTATTTGCTTAAAGTCCCGAATGTCAAACTTTGGAGCGTAGATGACCCCAATCTTTACCAACTCCATATTACGCTTGCAGAAGATAAAATCAGCGAACGCTTTGGTTTCCGTTGGTTCGAAGTGCGAACGGTAGATGGCGACCGGCAGTTCTATCTCAACGGAAAGCGCATTGTTTTGCGTAGCGCCATTTCCTGGGGGTATTGGCCTGATAACGGTATTTTCCCTACAGACGAATATGCCCGTAAACAGATTTTAACTGCCAAACGGCTTGGTTTGAATATGTTGAGCTTTCACAGAGCTATCGGACAAACCAATGTGATGGATTTTGCCGACGAATTGGGTTTACTGATTTGGGAAGAGCCGGGAGGTAATCAATACGCAGCAAACAAATTGAACGATAAAAGTTTGAAATCCCGTTTTTATATTGATTACCGTAACGAAAAACTTTCGCGGATGATACGCCGCGACCGTAATCATCCCTGTTTAGTGATCTACAATTTACATAATGAACGAGGCGCCGATCCGCAAGCGGAGGATTATCGTGAAATGCTGATGGCTCACAAATTAGACCCAACCCGCCAAATCAATTATAATTCCTGCAATGGGGAAAACCCTGAAGGAATTGCCAACGCTCATTTCAAAACGCATTTGCGACCTTACGATACGACTTTTTACGATATAGGCTGGTACGACCGGCACCATGCCGGAGGTCCGGGCGTTTATCACGATAATTTATATCATAATCCGAAAGATTACCTGCGTTACAGCGCCAACCGACCGGAAATCATTTATTGGGGCGAAGAAGGCGCTATTGGAACGCCGCCCCGCTTGGAACTAATTCGCCGGAATATTTTGGAAACAGGAAAATTAAACGGCTGGGAAGCGGCGGATTATCTGGGATGGTACGACGCTTACGACCGGTTTCTGCATAAATCCGGCTTCGACAAAGCATTTCCAAATGTAGATACGTTGACGGTCGCTATGGGAAATGTTGCTTACTATTATCAGGGCAGAATTATTGAAAACATTCGAATCAATAATATCGTAGATGGTTATGCTGTAAATGGCTGGGAGTCAATGAAATTAGAAAATCACTCCGGCATCGTGGATAATTACCGCAATCCGAAAGGAGATCCCGACTTGATTGCCCGATACAATGCTCCGCTTTTCCTGAGCGTAAAACTAAACCGGAAAGTGTTAGCGACGGGAGACACAACTACGGTAGATGTTTATATTGTAAATGAGAAAAATATACACGGAAGTTTTACTTTAACTGTTTCGACAAAAGACGCTTCCGGAAAACATTTGAATTTTATAACACGAAAAGTAAAAGTCAGCGGAGGCAACGTCTATGGTGAAAACTTGCTAACCGGATGGAAATTACCGGTCGTTTCATCAGGATATACCACAGTGGAGGCGACGCTTCAAGTTGATAAAAACACAACTGTAAATGGAGACGATAAGATTTTTGCAGTACAACTTAATACGCAAGGCATTCCTGCAAATGGACTCGTAGCTGATACCACCGGCATTCTTACCGCTTTCATGCGCAAAATGGGATTGAATGTAAAATCCTATAAACAAGGCGAACCTAAAGGCGATTATCTGTTGATCGGAGCTTTTGAACCTCAGCAGTGGGGTAGCGGAATGAGCGATATTATCGACTGGGTACAAAAAGGCGGTACGCTGATTATTGTGGACAACCCTGTACGCTGGGCGGAATTTTTAGCCGATAAGGAAGTCTTAGATTATCGGGGATATAAAGAATTGGGACGTTCGTGGTACGGCGGTAATTTTTTCAATCGCGATCATGCAGTATTTACAGGATTACCTGTCAATTGCGCTTTTAACTGGGAATACCAGTGTTTCGCCGCTTACAATCGCCGGCGAATCGGGTTGCGCGTGGAAAATGGCGAAACATTGGTCGGTTGCGTATCCGATCATAAAAAGGAAATATATTCCGCCTTGAGCATTATTCCTGCTGGCAGGGGCAAGGTTATTATTACCACGCTTGATATTCCTGCTTGCATCAAGCCAACTGAAAGAAATAACGCTCCTGTCGATATTGACGGTATGAATGAAGCAATTGGAACATTCAATCCGGCAGCCGATAATCCGGCAAATATTACAGGACAACAGCTTTTATTTAATCTACTTAAAATTCAATAAAATATATCAGATGAAAAAAAATGGTTTTTTCTATGTAAAAAGTTTTTTGACGACGCTTTGCGCCCTTTTTATAACAAACTTTTATGTTATGGCAGATGTACAGTTGCCGCAAGGTATCCCTTCTACCCGGTTTTTAATTACCAATTACGGCGCTGCAACAACAAATGCAGATAATGCCTCGTATATCAATGCCGCCATTGCAGCCGCCAGAGCAGCGGGAGGCGGAATTGTTGTTTTTCCTGCCGGAACGTTTCTCAGCGGTCCTATCTCTATACCGAGCGGTACCACCAAATTGAATCTCTATTTAGAAGCAGGCGATACGTTACGTATGTTGCCTTATGGAACTTATCCGGGTACGCCCTCTACTTACAAGGATTTCAATTTTATTTATCCGCAAAATTGCTCGGATATTGCCATTACGGGAAAAGGCGTTATCGACGGCAACGGAGCTTCCGGTTGGTGGGCTGCTTATAGCGCAGGCACGATTTCGTCTCGACCGGGCATTGTTCGCTTCAAAGCCTGCCATCGGGTTTTGGTGGACAGCATCACGATGCGCAATGCTCCCAACGTTCACCTGACCATGGGTCAGAGCAGTACTATGGGCGACAATGCAACCATTTCAAACATAACGATATATGCAGACGTTCCTACTCCAAATACCGATTGTATCGATACTTGGTATTGGAATGGAATCAATATCGTTAACTGCAACCTGTCGGGAGGCGATGATAATATTGCTATGGATAGTTTTACCCAAAATATCACAATTAAACACTGTGTTTTTGGCAGAGGCATTGTGCCTTCCTATCTTACGGGAACAGGTTCAAACAGTACCGGACATGGCTGTTCGATAGGAAGTTATACAATTGCCGTACAAAATGTAGTTGTAGATAGTTGTACATTCAACGGTACAGATTACGGCATCCGAATCAAATCGGATCGCGACCGGGGCGGTAATGGCGCGAATGCCGTGCAGAATTTATCGTACAGTAACCTGACAATGACCAATATCAATAAGATACCGATTTATATGACCTGTTACTACAACAGTAGCGATCCAACAAGCAATCCCAATGTTGCATCTGCGGCAATTACAGCAAATACTCCTCAATATCAAAATATTACATTTAGGAATATTACCGCTTCCACTATCTCTACTTCTTCAAGTTCAGTGCGCGTAATGACATTGTTTGGTTTGCCGGAAATGCCTGTTTCTAATGTAGTTTTTGATAATGTGCAGTTAAACAGTTTATCGACAAGTACTTCATCATCAGTTTATGTGTCATACATCAATGGACTGTCTTTCAACTGTTCAAATATAACGCGGAACGGCAATCCCTACACGAGCAATCCGTATGCGTTTGTACAAAATACCTATTTCCCGTTTCATTCAACAATAACCGGTATTGATCTTAACACGGGCAAATCAACTAATTGCGAAAACGGAATTCCAACCGTTCCGATTGAATCTGTATCCTGCTATCCGAATCCGGCGAATGATAAAATAACTGTTACAGCGGAATATGCGATTAACAAGGCAACGCTTTTCTCGTTGAACGGCACAACTATAAAAACCGTTTCAGGGCATGGCGATAAACAGTTGTCAATAAATATGGATGACGTTCCCGAAGGATTTTATTTATTAAAAATTACCGGAACAAAAAATATAACAAATACATTGAAAGTAACGAAAATAAATAAAAATACATGAAAAAGCAAATTATTTTTCTCTTGATGATTTTAGTAAATATAACTTTACTGGCGCAAGTAAAGGAGATTGCTAATATTACAGACAAGCCGGTTTTAGCATTCCCCGGCGCAGAAGGCTTCGGTCAATATACTACTGGCGGACGCAACGGTAAAGTTTTATTCGTCGATAACTTAAACGACAGCGGTCCGGGTAGTTTGCGAAGCGCTGTCGAAGAATCCAGCGCCCGTACCGTCATTTTCCATGTGTCCGGAACAATTTTTCTCGAATCGCCTTTAGTGATTATGAACGACAGCATTACGCTTGCCGGACAAACAGCCCCCGGCGATGGCGTTTGTATCGCTAACCATCCCGTCAAAGTTAGCGCCAATAATGTGATTATCCGTTATATGCGATTCAGAATGGGAGATACGGGAAAGGAAGAAGATGACGCTTTAGGCGGCGTCCGTCATAAAAATATTATCGTTGACCATTGTTCTCTAAGCTGGAGTACCGACGAGTGCGGATCGTTTTACGACAATGAAAATTTTACCATGCAGTGGTGTATTCTCTCCGAAAGCCTGCGAAACAGTATTCACAAAAAAGGCGCGCATGGATATGGAGGTATCTGGGGCGGAATGAAAGCTACTTTCCATCACAACTTGCTGGCGCATCATTCGAGCCGGAATCCCCGTTTTTGCGGAGCGCGCTATCACGAACAAACAAAGGAAACGGAACTTGCCGACTTTCGTAACAATGTGATTTATAATTGGGGATTTAACAGTTCTTATGCCGGCGAAAACGGGAAATACAACATGGTCAATAATTACTATAAACCGGGACCTGCTACCCAAACAAATGTAAGAAGCCGGATTCTGGAAGCATGGCAAAGTAAAGACAGGAACGGATTTCACGATTTCGGACGGTTTTATATTGCCGGTAATGTCATGGACGGTAGCCCTTCTGTTACAGCAGATAATTGGAAAGGAGTTGATTATAAATGTTTTATTGAAAGCGAAGGCATCGATCGGACAGTGCCTGAAACCGATTCTTTGTCCCAACGCTGTCATAGCGCCCTACCCTTTGAATATACAATCATTACCCAACATACGGCTCAGGAAGCATACGATGCCGTGTTGCAACAGGCGGGAGCAAGTTTGGTTCGAGACTCCATCGACCGGCGTATCATTGAGGAAGTTCGCAACGGTTCTTTTACTTATGGGGATAAAGGAATGATTGATTCGCAATCGCAAGTGGGCGGCTGGGTCGAACTTACGTCTTCACCCGCTCCGGTCGATAGCGACAAAGACGGAATACCCGACGCATGGGAAGACGCTCGCGGACTTGACAAACGCAACGCCGCAGATGGGTCTGCTTATACCCTTAGTCCAATTTATACCAATCTGGAAATGTATTTAAATAGTTTAGTCAAATAAATATACACAAACTACGGCATGAAACGAATTTTATTTTGCTTTTTATTGATTGTTAATTTGCTTCCGGCATTCGCCCAGAAATACGATATTGTCGTTGACCGGAATGGAAGGGGAAATTTCCGGAATATTCAGGATGCTATTGATTCCATTCGCGCTTTCGATCCGAAAGGCACAGTTACAATTTTTATCCGTAACGGCATCTATAAAGAAAAATTAGTGTTGCCGACTTACGTTTGTAATGTGCATATCATTGGCGAGAGCCGCGATAAAACGATTATTACTTACGACGATCATGCCAATATTAACAATATGGGTACTTTTCGCTCTTATACTTTTCTGATACGGGGAAATGATATTACTATTGAAAACCTGACTGTCGAAAATTCCGCCGAGCAATTGGGACAAGCGGTGGCGCTGCATCTCGAAGGCGACCGGATTATCGTTCGTAATTGCCGGATATCAGGCAATCAGGATACGATTTATACCGGCAGGGAAAATTGCCGCCAATATTTCGAGAATTGTTATATCGAGGGAACCACCGATTTTATTTTTGGTCCTTCAACCTGCTGGTTTGAAAAGTGTATCATCCATTGCAAAAAGGATTCTTATATTACAGCGGCAAGTACGCCGCAGAATATCGCTTACGGCTATATTTTTAATCAATGCGATATTACACTGGCTGAGGGTGTGTCAAGCGTTTATTTAGGACGTCCATGGCGCCCTTACGCGATGACATTGTTTATGAATTGCCGCCTGCCTGAAGGTATTATTCCGGCAGGCTGGTACAATTGGAAAAATCCTGAGAATGAGAAAACCGCCCGTTACATGGAGTATAATAATTCCGGTTCCGGCGCTGCTACTCAGCGCCGGGTTTCATGGGAAAAAGTCCTGACGACCAAAGAAGCTTCCGGTTATACGCTTGAGAATGTGATGAAAGGGTGCGATGGATGGCAACGCCTCGTACATTACGAAGATAAATAATAAACATTTAATAATAATAATTTACTATGATCACACGAAGAAATTTTTTAAAAGCAAGCGGATTGGCAACTGCCGGTCTTGCCTTGGGCAATTTAAACGAGTTACGCTCAATGTCGGCATCAAGCGCTGCACGAGTCGTTGGCGCTAATCGTAAAATCAATCTTGCCTGTGTCGGTATAGGAAATCGCGGCGCCGAAATTATTACCGAATTTGATAAAACAGGTTTGGCAAATATTGTAGCCCTTTGCGATGTGGATTTAGGCGCTCCGCATACGCAGGCAATGATGGCTAAATTTCCTGACGCTAAACAATTCAGGGATTTTCGGGAAATGTTTGATAAAATGGGAAACGAAATTGAAGCCGTTTCCATTGCCATTCCCGATTTTTCACATTTTCCGGTAGCAATGCTGGCGATGTCGCAAGGGAAACATGTTTATGTGGAAAAACCGATGGCGCGCACTTTTTACGAATCGGAACTGATGATTGAAGCGGCTAAAAAACGGAAAAATATTGTTACCCAAGTGGGAAATCAAGGACATTCCGAAGCCAATTATTTTCAGTTTAAAGCTTGGAAAGATGCGGGAATTATCAAAGATGTGACGGAAGTAACCGCTCACATGAATGCCGATCGCCGCTGGTATCCTTGGGATTCAAATATGAAACGCTATCCCGATGCGCAGCCGGTTCCGCCTACTATGGATTGGGATCTCTGGACGACGACTGCCATGTATCACGGATACAATGAAAAATATCATCCGGGAAACTGGCGAGGATGGTACGATTTCGGAATGGGCGTTTTAGGCGACTGGGGCGCGCATATCATTGATACTGTCCACGAATTTCTGGAATTGGGTTTGCCTTACGAAGTTAATCCGTTGAAAGTAGAAGGTCATAACAATTACCTTTTCCCGAAAGCGAGCACTTTACTGTTCCGTTTCCCCAAGCGTGGAAATATGCCTCCGCTTGATATAACTTGGTATGAAGGATTAAACAATATCCCTGCCGTGCCGGAAGGATACGGGACGTCCGATATTGATCCGAACATTCCGCCGGTAGCAGGAGGCAAGTTACAGCCTTCAAAATTGAATCCGGGAAAAATTATTTACAGCAAAAATTTAACTTTCAAAGGCGGTACGCATGGAAGTACGCTTTCAATTATTCCGGAAAGTAAGGCAAAAGAAATGGAATCCAAATTACCGCAGGTTCCAAAAAGTCCTTCCAACCATTTTGCCAATTTCCTTTTGGCATGTCAGGGACAGGAAAAGACGCGGTCGCCGTTTGAAATACATGGACCTTTAGCTCAGGTATTTTCACTTGGCGTCATCGCTCAACGGCTGAATATGAAAATCCTTTTCGACCGGAATACCAAGCAGATTACCAGCGACGCTTTTGCAAATGCAATGTTGACGCAAACGCCGCCGCGATTGGGATGGGAAGAATATTATAAATTATGAATTATTAAATTATATAAAGTTATGAAATATATTATAGGAATATTTTGCTTATTTTCTTGTATTTTTTCAGTACAGACCCTTAGTAGCCAAGATAATACATTGACTCCTAAAGAAAAGGAAGATGGATGGCAATTGTTGTGGGATGGTAAAACGACCGATGGTTGGCGAGGCGCCAAGATTGCAGCTTTCCCTGAAAAAGGATGGACGATTCAAAACGGAGTATTGAGCGTACAGGCAAGCAACGGAGCCGAATCGACTAATGGCGGCGATATCATCACAACACGTACATACAGGAATTTTATATTGAAAGTCGATTTCAAAATTACCAAAGGAGCTAACAGCGGAATTAAGTATTTCGTTGATCCGGAGTTAAATAAAGGCGACGGATCCGCTATCGGCTGTGAATTTCAGATTCTCGACGACAAGAATCATCCCGATGCAAAATTAGGCGTTAAAGGAAATCGCCAATTGGGTTCACTCTACGATTTGATTCCGCCGGATCGTTCAGACCCGAATTACCGGTTTGATGAACAAGGGTTTAATACGGCTATGATTATCGTAAACGGCAACCGTGTGCAGCATTATCTGAACGGAGTGAAGATTCTTGAATATACGCGGAATACGCAGGAATTTAACGCTTTGGTCGCTTACAGTAAATATGCCAACTGGCCGAACTTCGGAAATCAAGCCGAAGGATATATTCTTCTACAGGATCACGGCGATGAAGTATTTTTTAAGAATATCAAAATCAAAGAAACAAAAGGTACTTTATTACCTCCTGAAACCGGCGAAAAATTCAAATTGGGAATGGCAGGTTATTCATTCTTAAAATTTGATTTGGATAAGACTTTGGATCAAATGCAAAAAATGGATATGCACTATCTCTGTATCAAGGATTTCCATTTGCCTTTGAACAGTACGGACGCGCAGATTAAGGATTTTCTCGCTAAATTAGCGGCTAAAGATATAACCGGTTATGCCGTAGGACCTATTTACATGAAAAGCGAAGCGGAAGTCGATCAGGCTTTTGCTTATGCCAAGAAAGTCGGCGTGCGGTTGATTGTTGGCGTACCCAATATTGAACTGCTTCCCTACGTCGAAAAAAAGGTAAAAGAATACGGGTTCAATTTTGCCATTCACTTGCATGGACCCGATCAAGCTACTTATCAGGATGCCGATCAGGTATGGAATGCCACGAAAGACTTGGATCCGAGAATTGGAATGTGTTTAGACATCGGTCATGATTACCGGAACGGCAAAGACCCGATTGCCGATTTGCAAAAATATTCTTCCCGCGTATTTGACGTTCATCTGAAAAATGTGACAGGCTCAACAAAAGCCGGACGCTCTGTGGAAGTTGGAAAAGGTTTGATTGATATTCCTGCATTTATCAATATGTTGCGTGCTGTTGGCTATTCAGGCATGGTCAGTTTGGAATATGAACGCAACATGGATGATCCGTTTACCGGAATCGGCGAATCAATCGGGTATTTCAGAGCGATGCTTGAAGCTACAAAATAACAACAATAATCGGTTTTTAAATTGAAAAAGCAAGTAATTTTTTTATTTATTTCACAGTTAGCGGTTTTTATTGCCTGCGGTCAGAAGCATATCGACAGAGAGGCGTTGATTGCGCGCAATAATCCGAAAGTTCTGACAACCGACACCTTGTCCTCATTATCTGTCGGAAATGGCGAATTTGCCGCGACTGTTGATTTTACAGGATTGCAAACTTTTCCTGAATACTATAAAAACGGCGTCCCGCTGGGAACGCAATCACAATGGGGATGGCACAGTTTTCCTGATTCAAACAATTACAGACACGAGGAAACGCTGAAAGCATACGATTTTGGACGAGGAAGAAAAGAACTTTATTCCGTACAGGATAAGGGAGCAAGCCGGCGACAGAAAGAAGCCGTTGATTGGTTTCGTTCAAATCCGCATCGCTTGCATTTGGGAATTATCGGATTAGAATTGAATGATAATGTGCAGCCTGCTGATTTTAAAAATATTAATCAGAAATTGGATTTGTGGAATGGATTGATTCGCAGCCATTTTTCCGTTAATGATAACACTTTTGACGTAACAACCGTTTGTCATCCGCAAAAAGATATGATAAGCGCTCAGATTTCTTCATCCGGAAAATATGCCGTAAAATTTCATTTTGCTTATCCTACGGGAGCATTTGGGGACTACGGTTGCGATTGGACGAAAAACGAACTGCACACTACCGCTATCATTCGTCAAAATCAACATTCGGTTACGCTGGAACGGAAAATTGACTCCGTCGCTTACTATGTAACTATCGGTTGGGAAGGCGAAGCAAACTTCACGGAAAAAGAAAAGAATTATTTTCTGCTCACGCCTGCAAATAATGACATAACGTTTAGCTGTTCATTTACGGAGCAACCATTACCGGAAACGCTACCCTGTTTTTCGGAAACGGCGCGTGCTGCAAGCGCTTATTGGAACTCTTATTGGAAAACAGGCGCAGCGGTTGACTTTTCAGACTGTAAAGACCCGCGAGCCAAAGAGCTTGAGCGCAGGGTGGTTCTTTCTCAATATTTATTGGCTATTCAATGCGCTGGTTCTACTCCGCCGCAGGAAACAGGGCTAACTTACAACTCGTGGTATGGTAAATTTCATTTGGAAATGATTTGGTGGCATCAGGCGCATTTCGCTCTGTGGGGTCATCCCGAATTATTGGAGCGTACACTGTCATGGTATCAAAAAGCATATCTGAAAGCGAAAAATATTGCCGGACGTCAGGGATTTGAAGGAGTTCGCTGGATGAAAATGACCGACCCTTCGGGAGAAGAAGCGCCATCGTCGGTAGGCTCGTTTCTTATCTGGCAACAGCCGCATTTGATTTACTTAGCCGAATTGCTTTACCGGCAAAATCCTTCACAGGAAATAATCAATAAATATGGAAGTCTGGTAGAAGCAACCGCTGAATTTATGTATTCGTTTGCCAATTATGACAAACAAAATGACCGCTATATTCTGAAAGGAATCATTCCGGCACAGGAAACTTTTGACGCTAAAACTACCGTAAATCCGCCTTTTGAATTGTCTTACTGGCATTATGCCATGCTAACCGCGCAAAAATGGAGAGAAAGGGCAGGAAAAACACGCAGTCCCGAATGGGATTCGCTTATTGAAAAACTATCGCCTTTAGCCGAAAAAGACGGGCTTTATCTGGGAGCGGAATCAAATCCGGATACTTATCAAAACATCCGGTATTATTCCGATCATCCTGCCGTGCTGGGCGCTTATGGAGTGTTTCCCGAGTCAAAACAATTCAATAAAGAGACGATGAAAAATACGCTTCATTGGATTTGGAACAATTGGAATTGGGATAAGACTTGGGGATGGGATTATCCGATGGTCGCCATGAACGCCGCCCGATTAGGAGAACCCGAAAAAGCAATAGACGCTTTATTGATGGACAAAAAGACAAATACCTATTTATCAAACGGTCACAATTTTCAGGATGATCGCTTGCGGATTTATCTTCCCGGAAACGGAGGATTATTAACTGCAATCGCGATGATGTGCGCAGGCTGGGACGGATGTAAAATCGTTACGCCCGGATTTCCCAAAGACGGAAACTGGAATGTGAAGTGGGAAGGATTATTGCCTATGCCATAATAATTTTTATGAAAAAATTTGCATTTTGTCGAATTATTTCCGACTTTTGCCATTTCAAATAATTCAATATTTATTATTAATAAAACAATTTTATGACAGATATACAATGGAATAACCTCGTTTCGGCAATAAACGGCAATCCGCAAACAAATGTACCGGTAGGCTTTATTATTGACAGCCCGTGGTTGCCTAACTGGTATGGAATCAATCTGTTGGATTATTTTTCGAGCGATGAATTGTGGCTCAAAGCCAACCTCGCCGCACTTGAAACATTTCCGGAAGTCATGTTCCTTCCCGGCTTCTGGAGCGAATACGGCATGTGTACTGAACCGTCGGCTTTCGGCGCTAAATCTATCTTTTGGAAAAATGAATTTCCTTTCGCCGCTAAAGTTATCGCAAATCCTGAAGATATCGACGGTTTGACTGTGCCGAATCCCGAAACAGACGGTCTGCTGCCTTTCATGCTCAACCGTTTAGCCAAGACGCAACCGGCAATTGAAGCGGCGGGACACAAAATCAGGTTTTCGGTGTCGCGCGGTCCGCTGAATATCGCATCTTTCCTGATGGGAACCACCGAGCTGATGATGGCTATCCTGATGGAACCCGACAGGATACGCCGCCTGATGCGTATCATTACCGATTTTTTGAAGCAATGGCACGAGCTGCAACGGCAAACATTTCCTTCCATCGACGGGATAATGATGCTTGACGACATCGTTGGATTTATCAGCGAGGAAGATTTTCTGACTTTCGGATTTCCTTATATCAAAGAAATTTACGATGCAGCGCCTTCAAAAGTGAAGTTTTTCCATAACGATGCCGATTTCGTAGCTTCGGTGAAACATTACCCCGATATGGGCGTCAATCTGTTCAACCCCGGCATCCAAATGGGCGTCAATGAAATCAAAGAAGCGACAGGCAACCGGCTTGCCGTTTTGGGAAGCATACCGCCGCGCGATGTGTTGGCTGCCGGCACTCCCGAACAGGTGAAGCAGGCAACTTCTAACTTGCTCAATGAATTAAAGGATAGCTCACGTTTTATCCTTTCCTGCGCTGGTGGAATGCCTCCGGGAGTTACGACGGGAAATATTCGGGCGCTTATTCAGGCAAACGAGGAAAATCATTTGTAAAATTTTGAATATGAGCAAACCAACAATTACAGCAGCAGTAAAATCAGGAAAAATCCTCGTTTCCGACGGAGCATGGGGAACTTTCCTTCAGCAAAAAGGCATGCAAGCAGGCGAATGTCCCGAACTGTGGAACTTAACGCATCCCGATGCCGTAAGAGAAATCGCCCGCAGTTATATCAACGCAGGCGCCGACATGATTGAAACCAACAGTTTTGGCGGAACATCCTTCAAACTTGAACATTTCGGCTTAGCCGGTCAAGTTTCGGAAATCAACGAAGCCGCCGCCCGTTTGTCAAGAGAAGAAGCCGGCGACGACCGCTGGGTGATTGGCTCGGTCGGTCCTACCGGAAAAATGATACTTATGGGCGACGTAACGGAAGAGGAACTCTACAACGCTTTCAAAACGCAAGTCATCGCGTTGGAAAAAGGCGGAGCAGACGCTGTTTGTATCGAAACGATGAGCGATATCGACGAAGCGCTGTCGGCTATCCGCGCAGCGAAAGAAAATACCCGCATGGAAATTATCTGCACTTTTACTTTCGATCCTATTGGCGAAAACGAATACCGCACCATGATGGGAGTTTCTCCTGCCGATGCCGCTATTGCCTGCGCTAATGCCGGCGCTGATATTATCGGTACGAATTGCGGCAATGGACTGAAAAACATGATCAATATCATAGCGCAAATGCGTGAGGTTGTCCCCGATATTCCGATTTTGGTTCATGCCAACGCCGGTCTGCCGGAAATCAAAGACGGCAAAATCGTTTATCCCGAAACGCCGGAACAAATGAAAGCGCTAATTCCGCAAATTGTGAGCGCGGGAGCTAATATCATTGGCGGCTGTTGCGGAACAACTCCTGATCATATTGCGGTGATAAAAGAAACAGTAAAATGAAACTATTTATGTTAGATTTTTCATCGTTGTCCATTACGCCTAAAAAAATTTATGCTGAAATGGGATACAGGAGGCAGCAACCTGAAGAACAGGTTGTTGAGTTGACAGAATCGCTTTTGGAAAAAATACGGAATATTACAATTCCGTCATGTACTTTCAAATTGTATAGCGGTAGAATAGACGGCGAAACTGTCTGTCTGGACGAGGGCGCCCGTTTGCAGGTCGGCGCTATTTTATCCTCGTTGATGGAAGGCTCGGAGCATTTTGCAATATTTGCCGCTACGGCGGGCAATTCTTTTCAGCAGTATCAGGACGAATTGAAAAAAGAAAACGATCTGCTGAATATCTATCTCGCCGACTCCATCGGCAGTTGTATTGCCGAAGCGGCAGGCGATTACATGGAAGGTCTGCTGGAAAAGGAACTCAAGGGGTTGCGGCACACCAAACGTTTCAGTCCCGGATATTGCGGATGGCATCTATCGGGACAAAAGGAAATATTCCGTTTACTGGGTGGAAAACCTTGCGACATAGCTCTGTCGGATGTTTGTCTTATGAAACCGATAAAATCCATCAGCGGCATTATTGGCATTGGACCTAACGTCAAAGAAAATATATACGGTTGCCGCTATTGCGAACTGGAAACTTGTTATAAGAGGAAGAAATGATTTATTTTTGGAAGCTCGAATATTGCGCGTGCGTTCTAAAAGTTCATTAATAGCATCATCTTCATCATTATAAATCAATCCAATTTCAAAACAGCCAAAAACGCCTTCTGAGGCACTTCTACGCTGCCGATTTGCTTCATGCGTTTTTTACCTTCTTTCTGTTTTTCAAGCAGTTTCCGTTTACGGGAAATATCGCCGCCGTAACATTTGGCGGTTACGTCTTTACGCACGGCTTTAACCGTTTCGCGAGAAATTATTTTTGCGCCGATAGCCGCTTGAATAGCTATGTCGAATTGTTGGCGAGGAATCAGTTCCTTCAATTTTTCACACATCCGCCTCCCGAAAGTTACGGCGTTGTCCACATGAGTCAAAGTAGATAAGGCGTCAACCGGCTCGCTATTCAAAAGAATATCCAATTTGACTAATTTGGACGGACGGTAGTCGTGCATGTGGTAGTCGAAAGAAGCGTAACCTTTGGATATGCTTTTCAATTTATCGTAGAAATCAATCACAATTTCGCCCAAAGGCAAATCGTAAATAATTTCGATTCTGTCGCCTGAAATATAATCCTGCTTTACCAAGTTTCCGCGTTTGCCCAAACAAAGCGTCATAATCGGTCCGATATAAGCCGTATTGGTGATGACCGACGCCCGGATGAAAGGTTCTTCAATATAATCAATCAATGTCGGGTCGGGCAATCCCGCAGGATTATGCACTTCTTTGCAGGTTCCCTGCTTGTCATATACTTTGTACGATACGTTGGGAACAGTAGTGATGACATCCATATTAAACTCACGATCAAGCCGTTCCTGTATGATTTCCATGTGAAGCAAGCCCAAAAATCCGCAACGGAATCCGAAGCCGAGCGCTACCGACGATTCCGGCTGGAAAGTCAGCGAAGCATCGTTCAACTGTAATTTTTCGAGCGAGGAGCGCAAGTTTTCAAAATCTTCACTGACAATCGGATATACTCCGGCAAAGACCATTGGCTTTACTTCTTCAAAGCCTTCTATCGCCTTGCTGCACGGACGTTTGATATGGGTAATCGTATCGCCTACCTTCACTTCTTTCGAAGCTTTAATGCCCGAAATAATATATCCTACATCGCCGCAACGGACTTCTTCCCTCGGCGACATATCTAATTTCAATATGCCTACTTCATCGGCTTCATATTCTTTTCCTGTGGCAACGAATTTCACCTGATCGCCTTTCCTGATCGAACCGTT
>Ga0123357_10005141_pt1 | contig 15608 bp, 14 predicted proteins | sample TergutEmb28metaG_FD_89873 | JGI IMG/M metagenome (GOLD analysis project Ga0123357, IMG submission 89873) | Embiratermes neotenicus P4 segment gut microbial communities from Petit-Saut dam, French Guiana - Emb289 P4 | ecosystem: Host-associated > Arthropoda: Insects > Digestive system > Gut ... | reverse complement strand
TGAACCCCGGAGGGACGGGCAACCCGAGCGAGGTCATCTCGGCGAGCCCCGCACCTTTTCCACCAAGCAGATCCCTTCGTGTCGGATCGCCCTCTGCCTTGCCTTCGCCGAACGAGAACACGAGTTTCATGAGGCCTCGCACTTTACTCGATGCCCGGCGCGTTTGGAGGTCGCGGCGTAGACCCCGCAAGTATTCACGGCGATAATGTCGCAGAGTCTCCTTGATCGTGTGCCCTCGTCCCGCATTTTAAGCGAGTTTGGAGAAGTCGGCGACGCGGAGCATGCACTCTGCACCATAAGAAAGCACCTCGAGGCGCTTCGGTGTGCGCGCGTCACTCGGATCGTTGACCAGGGTTCTCGTGAAGATGTCGTCGAGGCGCTGGGCGAGATCCTCGGCTTGTGCGAGCGCCGTCGTGACGGCGGCTTCGGTCTCGAGATCCTTCGTGCTCGCGTCGAGCCGGGTGACGACATCGACGATGAGCGCATCGTCGGGTTTCACGAAGTTGCTTTTGTCGTGGAGCACGGGCTTGCTCTCTCTCGAGATGCCTGACAGGCGTTTGGCCACGATGCGGGCCTTGTCGAGCCAGCCGCGTCCCTCGACGACGGAGCGGTGTACGGCGCGTGCGCGTGCCATCGCGCGGACCGGTCGATCGATGACGCCTGCGCTCGCTACGGCGTCCGCCACGGCGTTGGTCGTTGCGTTCGCAAGCAGGCCGCGGATGCGATCATGAGCGAAGTCGACGAGCTTTCGAACTGTGTCCTCGCGAGACAGATCGAGTTTCGTGTCGTCGAAGCCGTCGTAGGCGCAACCAAAAAGTTGCGCAAGTGAAAGCGTCGCGTAGGCGAGAGCGGGGCCGGCACCGCGCTCGACAATGGATCGGAGCACGGCGATGCATGCGCGGCGTAACGCAAAGGGATCGGCTGCGCCCGTTGGCGACAGACCGACCGCGAAGCATCCTGCGAGTGTGTCGAGGCGATCGGCGAGCGCAACGCATGCGGAGACGTCGTCGGCGGCGACGGGGCCGTCGGCGCCGATGGGTCGATAGTGATCTCGGATGGCGTTTGCGACGATCTCTGGTTCGCCGGCCACGAGCGCATACTCGCGCCCCATGGTGCCCTGGAGTTCGGGGAATTCGCCGACCATGAGCGAGACGAGATCGAACTTGCAGAGGTACGCAGCGCGCGCAGCGTAAGCCTTCTCTGCCGCGTCCATGCCGAGGATTTGCGCGATGTGGGCCGCGAGTTTCTCGATGCGCGTCACTTTCTCGCGCACGGTGCCAAGGCGGTGATGAAACACGATGCCCGCGAGCTTGCTCACGCGATCTTCGATTTTCGCCTTCTTGTCTTCCTCGTAAAAAAACTTCGCATCCGACAGGCGCGCGCGCATCACGCGGTTCATGCCCTTGGCGATGCGGGCCGGATCGTTCGCGGTGTTGACGACCGCAAGGTAGCTCGGCAAAAGCTCCGTCTCGCTCTTCTCTACGCAGAAGTACTTCTGGTGACCGCGCGCTACGGCGCGGATGACTGCAGCGGGCAAAGCAAGAAAGTGCGTCTCGAAGCGGCCCGTCACCACGTGAGGCTCTTCGACGAGCGATGCGTTTTCGGAGACGAGATCAGGGGCGTTGTCGTGCACGCCGCCCGCGGCCTTTGCTGCTGCCGTGATCCGATCCATCATGGTCTTCTCGCGCTCGTCGCGATCGACCAGCACGTGTGCTCCGCGCATCTTCGAGACGTACTCGTCGGCGGTCTCCATCTCGATCGGCTGGGGCGCGAGAAAACGATGGCCGCGGGAGGTGCGTGTAGAATGCACGCCTGCGAAAGTCACGGGGACAGCGTGGTCACCGAAGAGCGAAACGAGCCACTGCACCGGTCGACCAAAGGCGGCATCGCCCGCGCCCCATCGCATGGATTTGCGGAAAGGAATCTCGGCGCAGATTTCACCGAGCGCGTGACCGACGAGATCGCGCGCGTCGCGTCCCTTCTCTGTCCGACGTCCGACGGCATAAAGGCCGGCTTTCTGTTTGCCGGCGGCAGGGCGCTCGTCCATTTTCACGGCGTCAACGCGGATACCAAGCTTGTTCGCGAAGGCCTCGGCGGCTTTCGTGGGCTTGCCGTCTTTGAAGGCGGCCGCCGCCGGTGGACCCACGACCTCTTCGTCGAGATCGGGTTGGCGCTCGGCAACGTCCTGCACGACGAGAGCAAGCCGGCGCGGCGTACCGAGAGCGACGATTTCGCCGTGCGGCAGGCGGAGCGCATCGAGCTTGGCCCGGGCGAGCCCCGGAAGTGCGGCGAGCGCAGAATCGACGAAGGAGGAGGGGAGCTCCTCGGTTCCAATTTCAAGAAGGAGCGTTTGGCCCATTTTTCCGGACGCGCACGCTAGCACGCACTGAGCTCCACGCGTCAGTCACTCTCGTCTTTGCCGTGTGCGCGAGGCTCAGAGGCGTGCTCGATGGCGCTCTTAATGAGGTCGCTCACGTGCGTGTCCGCGAGTGAATAGAAAATGTGTTTGCCCGCTCGTCGTCGCATCACGATGCGCTCGGCGCGCAGAAGACGAAGTTGCTGTGAGACCGTGGACAGGCCAACGCCGGCCGCATCCGCGAGTTCCGTCACGCACCACTCGCCGTCGCACAAGCGATAGAGAAGCTTCAATCGAGCGAGCTCTCCGGCAGCGCGAAAAATCGAGGCAGCGCGTTCTAGTTGTTCATCCGAAATCGTTACCTCACGAAGACGTCGCGCGTGCTCTTCGGGCCCACAGTGTTCCGCGCGATGGGCGGGAACGTCATCGTGTGAACTTGGGGCGTCTGTCTTGGAAGCAGCACGAGTCATCGATCACCATCTCTTAGTATGTTGTTTCGCGAGTCCGAAATCCGATGACACACTCATCACACTCGTCACCCACGAAGTTCGTTCGTCCGCTCGAGGATGCATGGCAGAACGTGATCGACGCGACGTTGCGCGAACGCGGAGCGCCGATCACGTCGGATGTCGAGCGTCTCGCCCCAAAGGTCGCCGTGCTGTCGCGCGCCTACAACGCCGGACTAGGGCCTGTCCCTGAATTCGACTCCACGTCGGCGGACTCGGCGGCAAACGTGATTGGCGGCGGTCTTCTTCGTTGCTCGTCGTCGACGTACTTCCGTACGTCTCCTCCTCGCGCCTCGAATCCCGCGCAAAACGCGCTCTCGCCGCCTCGGTCCGGAATTCAGGGACAGGCCCTGGCGGGCGATCGTGGCGAGGTCCGAGCACCGACGCTTCCGCTCGAAGCGCGCGTTGGTTTTTCGTTCGCGCGGGATGTCCCGAAAGGCAGCGCCGCCGTACGCGAGCTCGTGGCCAAAGGAGCGCTCGCAATCCCCGAGGCGAGACCTCTTCGCATCGTGGACGTGGGTGCGGGGCTCGGCGCCATGACATGGGGAGTCGTGCGCGCGCTCGAAGCGGCGAATCAATCAGGCAGCGTCAACGCTCTCTTGGTCGACGAGGATCGCGCGGTCCTTACCGTTGCCAGGACGATCGCCGACAAGGCCGCGTCTCGGTTCTCCACGGCGCCCGTGAAGCTCACGGTGGAGACGCGCACGGAGAGCATTCGACCCGGTCTTCGGCTCCCGCAGGCTGATCTGCTCGTGATGGGTCAGGTTCTCAGCGAGCTCGATCTCGCGCTCGCGCCGCAAGACCGCGTCGCGCGTCACGCTGCGATTCTCTCGGAGTGGCTTGCGTCTTCGGTGTCCGAACGTGGCGCGCTCGTCGTGATTGAACCGGCTCTACGCAACCGCACGCGTCATCTTCACGCCGTGCGTGACGCGCTGATCATGGAGGGAAAGGCGCAAGTCCTCGCGCCATGTTTGCATGCGCTCGTTTGTCCTGCGTACGCGATTGCTGGCGAATGGTGTCACGACGATCTCGATGTCGATCTGCCTGCGTGGCTCGTGCCGCTTGCGCGCGCCGCGGGTCTTCGTTGGCAGGGACTCACGTTCAGCTATCTCGTCTTGCGTGCGCCGGAGGCGCATGCACGCGCTGGAAAGCCGGAGGCGCACGCACGCCGGCTACGTCTTCGTGTCATTTCCGACGTCATGCGCACCAAAGGCAAGATCGAGATGTTCGGCTGCACGGAAGCCGGCGATCGGATTCGTCTTCGCAGACTCGATCGCGACGCGAACGCGTGCAACGCCGTCATGAGCGAGCTTCATCGTGGGGATATCGTGACGCTCACTGCCGACAGTCAAGGGCTCGTCGAGGGCGGTCGGATTGCGCCCAACGTGACTGTCGAAATCGAATCTTAACTTAAAGCGTGTTCACCAACCGACGCATCGATTCGCTCGCGACGGCTGGTGTTGACGTCTGCACGTATCGCAAGTAGCTGGCGTGCGCTTGCGAAAGGAGGCGAATTCGTCATGAAAGGGCTCTACGCCATCATCGACACAAAGCTCCTCGCGACGCGCAAGACCGATCCGGTTGCGTTCGCGCGCGCGCTGCTCGAAGCGCGGCCTGCGGCCTTGCAGCTTCGCGCGAAAGATATGCCCGCGCGCGAGATGCTCGCGCTCTTGCGCGCGCTCGGTCCAATGTGCCGCGCCGCTGGCGTCCCGCTCGTCGCCAACGACCGCGCCGATCTCGCGGTGCTCGCGGGCTGCAAAATGGTGCACATCGGTCAAGAAGACTTGTCCTACGAGCTCGTTCGTCGCATCGCGCCCGGGCTCGCGATTGGTGTCTCCACGCACAATCTCGAGCAGTTGCATCGTGCACTAAGCGTGCAGCCTTCTTACGTCGCGTTCGGTCCCGTGTTCGAGACGGCAACGAAGATCCAAGCCGACCCCGTCGTCGGCGTCGACGGCCTCCGCGTCGCTTCCGAGATCGCGCGCGCCGCCGGTATCCCGCTCGTTGCCGTCGGTGGCATCACGCTCGCGCGCGCCAAAAAACTCTCCAATTTGGCGGACGCATTTGCCGTCATCGCGGATCTGTTCCCGCCTGGCGCAGGGCTCTCGGACGTAACGGAGCGCGCGACGCAGTTTCAGCGCGCGCTCGGTGCTGTCGCGCGTGGTGCAGAAGCAAGACCGTGGTGAGCCTGATCTTCGCCGGGCTGATCGTGGTCGGCGCCGGTGGGATGGCGGCCTGGGCAGCGCGTCTGGTCATGCGGCGTGCGCCGCCTCGGCACGAGAACGATGCGGAGGTGACGGATCGCGGAGGTGCCATCACCGAGTCCACGCGTCTCGAGGGGTTTCCTTGTCAGCTTGGTGATGTCGTCATGCGCATCACCGGCGAGGAGGCATGGCTCGCGGGTGGCGTCGTTCTGTCAGAAGAGGCGCCCGTTGCGGCGCTGTTTGTCGCGCCTGACAGAGGGCGAGACATCACGCTCTTCGTGCGCCCGGCGCCGACGGAAGTGCTTTTCTGGCTCGAGCCAATCGATGCAAGCATCTTTGTCGGCGGCGAGCCTCCGACGTCCATCGAGCATGAGGGAACCCGTTTCGAGCGCGTGCGGCGATGGCCACTCGCGTCCAGACGCATCGGCGTTGGCGCTCCCGACACGGGTGATTCCCTGATCCTTGCAGAATACACATCTGCCGGCATCGAGAGGCTCGTCGTCGTCACCGGCAGTCGCGGGGCATCGTTCGCGTATCACGGCGTCGAGCTTTCGCCTTCGTCCTATGAGGTCATCGCTTTGGGGCGCGCGACCGGCGGCTTGGATGTCGGAGAGATCGATGGCGTGGATGGTTCGTAGAAGGTGCTCACTTCGGGGCGCACGACGCTTTGGCGATCGGCTGGAATAAATCAGCCTGAGCGCACAATTGCGACGTTCTGTCTCAAATGGTCCGACATGTCGCGTTCTGTGTTATTTAAGATCACCAAGGGCGCAACAAAAGTGGACGATGGCCCGATGAATGGGCGTTGGAGTTAGTCATTGGAGGTTCGTATGCGTCACATCTATGGGTTTGTTCTTGTTGCTGCGCTCGTCGCGGGATGCGCGGAATTTCGTGTAACGGATACGGGGGTGGAAGACAAATCTGTGTTTTCGCTTACCGTTGGCTCGACGGACTCGCCGCCCACGCGCATTACGCAGGGGGCCATGGTGAAAGTCCCCGTCTCGATTGAGCGAAGCGAATCGTCTACGAGTGATATCCAAATTACCGTGAGCGGCCTCCCATCGGGCGTAACCGCCAGCCCCTTGATCATTCCCGCTGCTGCGAGCACGGGGGATCTGGAGATCTCGGTTTTAGCTGCGGTTCCTCAAGGATTCGTGGATGCGACGATTCAGGGGCGCGAGGTCGCCGGGCAAGGTTCGGCAAGTGCGGATCTGCATCTCTTCGTGCAAGGGCGCGCCGGCAGTTTCGACACCACGTTTGCGGCGAACGGGCGCCTGGTCGACGTGTTTGGAAGGTCGGCCGCCGCAATCAACATCATGGTGTCAGACAATGATCAGATTTTCGTGGTGGCCTCTTGTGTGAACACGGAAGCCATGGAGTCGAACACTTGCGTTGCACGACTTACCTCGCAGGGGTCAACGGATACGGCGTACGGCGCTAGCGGCGTTGCCGTGTTGGAGAACTTGAGTCCGTCCAGCGCCGTGCTCCTGTCGGATGGCCGCGTCGTCGTGGGGGGTACCTCGCAGTATGGGCAGGCTGCATATGGCATTCTCAACGCCGACGGAACTCCGAATGACCCCACAGCTTTCCGTCCCACGACGGGAACGACGGGCAGTCAGCTTTTTGCGATGGCTGCACCGGATGACGGCGGCGTCTTCATGGCCTTCCCGATCACCATGCCGGACTCCGATCCCGACACCGGCACATCCTCGCGGATCATCGGGATTGCGAAATTCACAAATGCCATGCAGCTCGATGGAACGTTTGGCACGGACGGGATTGCAGGCGTGAACTTCGTTGGCAAAGGCAGTTCCGTTGCCAGCGGGATTGCCGTGCGGCCAAATGGTAGTGTTGTCATCGTGGGCTGTGGGTATGACGGAGGCATCAACGGTGCTTCCGCCACCAACCAGGGCTATGGCATCATGCAATTGCTTGGTAGCAGCGGTGCCCCTGATCCTTCCTTCGGAACAGATGGAGCGCACGGGCAGACGTGGTTTCCGGCGGCAGACGCAACTTGCCCAACGGGCAGTGTCGCTCTGACTCCCGAGAGTCGAGTCGTGGCTTCGGTTGCCGGCGTGATTAGGGCCTTCACGGCCGACGGGAAGGCCATCGACACGACAATCGGCAATGATGGTGCCTTACCCGTGCAAAGTAATCTTGTGAGTCCGCAGGTTTTTCTCGACGATCAGAATCGCTTTCTCGTGACCAGCGGCAATGCGGGCACGCTCGAATCCGTTTCGCGTTTCACGAGCACGGGTGCAGTTGACAACTCCTTTGGCTCGGGAGGGATCGTAACATCTCCTCGCCCGACGGACTTTTCGAGTGCGTATTCCATCGCAGCGTCCGTGCAAAAAAGCGACGGGAGGATTGTGGTTCTGTCCAGCGCATTCCCCCCATCGGATGCGTCATCACCAAGCGTCGTGGTGGTTTCACGCCTGTGGAATTAAAACGCGTTTGCTAACCAAACGCGTTTTATCTCGTTAGGATTTCTAAGTTGCGCGCATGCGCGCGATCATTGCTTCAACGACGAGCTGCGGCGCGCCGTTGGCAGCGAGATGCCCTAAGGCCGAGAGCGCGATGCGTCCGCGAGCGGCCAGTGCCTCCGCGTTGGGCAAGTGCTTCTTCGCTGCGTCCGATGCGCGTAAAGCGAGCGCTGCTCCTAGCGCGCCGATGAATGCTTGCAACCTGTCCTTGTCTTTGTCTTTCTTCGCATCCTCGGCGAGCGCGAGGGCTGCGTCGAGCGCGCCTGCATCAACGGCAGCGAGTGCTCGCGCCACGAACGTTTCGCGCGCCTCGCTCTCCGCGGGATCGGCAAGCATGGCTCCCGTCGCGGCGCTGCCCGCGGACAGGCGCGCCACCTCGTGAGCGCGCGCGGGAGCAACGCCGCTCGCTTCGAGGAGTTTCGTCACGAGATCATCGGGGAGAGGCGCAAACCGCACGCGCAACGTTCGCGAAAGGATGGTTGGCAGAAGCGATTCGGGTTGCGACGTGAGAAGGATGAAGTGCGTGCGCGGACCAGGCTCTTCGAGCGTCTTGAGGAGAGCGTTGGCGGCAGAGACACTGAGCTCCTCAGCGCGACGGATGATGAACACCTTCGCGCGCCCCTCATGCGGTGCGTACGCCGCGCGTGCGAGCACCAGAGTCCGCACCTGATCGATCGAGAGATCTTGCGTCTCCGGCGTGCGCCTGCCGATGGCCTCAGGCGCATAGAGCCCACGCTCGAGAACGACGACGTCAGGGTGCATCGGGCGCCGTTCTTCATCGCGCGGCATCGCACGCAGGCACGCCGAGCATTCTCCGCATGCAGTCCATCGCGGCTCGGACATGCCGAAAAGCCCACCGTTCTCGCTCGTCCCGCGCTTGTCGCAGACGAGCGCCTGCGCAAGGCCCTGTGCGGCGAGCTCTTTGCCAACGCCGTCGGGACCGGCGAAGAGGTAGGCGTGGTGCACGCGGTTCGACTTGAGCGCGTGAAGGATCGTCCGCTTGGCCGTGTCTTGCGCCTCGAGTTGCGAGAGGAGATCCACCATCTCCCAAAGAGCCGTATCGGGCCTGGAAGATCGAGTCAATACGACGTTGACCTACCTGCTCGCACGACGCTTGACCGACGAGGGCTTCACGAAAAACTGTACGATTCGACCGAGTGCAATCGCGACGATGGATGCAATGCCGCCGACCAAGGGTCGAGCCTGGAAGATCAGCACTCCCAGCGAAAGTGCTGCGAGGTAGCCGACGCCGACGAGCGCAAGCAAACCTGAACCAACGTCGCGGCTCTTGGCTTCTTCGGCACAGCCGCACGCCTCGCACGCAGCGTGGCCGTCGATCTCGTAGCGAGCGCACGCCTCGCACATCGGCTTTCGGCAGATCGCGCACGCGCACGTCGCGTTGGTTGCCGGGTGAGCCTCACACTCCACGGCGCTAAGTGTATCGTAGGCGCCAATGGCGTTCGACCTCCTGCGCGCGATGGAGCACGTGCACGGCCACGCGGGTTGGCTCTCGACTGCGGCACTCGTTCATCCCGCGATCGTTTTGCGAAGTCGCACGCGCCGCGTAGGCCTGACCGTTTTGCTGTCGACGCTCTTCGTGACGCTGACTTCGGCAACTGGCGCGTGGCTCTACGTTGGGTACCGCAACCAGCTCAAACGCGACATTTTTCGAGACGCACGCGATGTGGGGCTCCTGTTCGAACGGAAAGAGCACCTCGCGTTCGTGGCTCTCGTGCTCGCGTGGGCTGGGACCGTCGCATATTTCGCATCGACACGCGCGAAGGGCGACATTCAGGGCTCGCTTCGCAAGATCGCATTTCGCGCCTTCGCATGCTCGGCGACGCTCGCCATCTTGACGGCGGTCTTCGGCACCATCGTGTCGGTTTACCGTTCGTTCTGAATCAGGTACCCGTGAAGATCGCCGGGCGCTTTTCGAGAAAGGCCTTCATGCCTTCGGCGCGATCGCGGCTGCCGAAGAGCACGGAGAACGACTGGGTCTCGAGCGCGTTGGCCACATCGAGCGGCACGTCTGCGCCCGTGTAGAGTACACGCTTGCATTGTGCAACTGCGAGCCGACCCTTCTGCGCGATCTTGCCGGCAACTTCGCGGACTTTCGGCAAGAGCTCGGTGTGCGGAACAACTGCGTTGACGAGGCCGATGCGCAAGGCTTCGCTCGCGGTGATCGCGTCGCCGGTGTAACAGAGCTCGCGCGCGCGGCCGATACCAACACGGCGCACAAGCCGTTGTGTGCCGCCGAAGCCGGGCATGACGCCGAGGTTCACTTCGGGCTGGCCGAGTTTCGCCCTGTCGCTCGCGTACAAGAAATCGCAAGCGAGCGCGATCTCGCATCCGCCGCCGAGCGCGAATCCGTTGACGGCGCCGATGACTGGGAACGGCGCGTGTTCGATGCGCGAGCAAACGCGATGGCCAGTCTCGGAGAATGCGCGCGCCTCTTCGACCGACATCTCGAGCATCGCGGCGATGTCGGCGCCCGCGGCGAAAGCCTTGTCTCCCGCGCCGGTGAGGATGGCGCACGCGACCGTTGCGTCTTTCGACAAGAGCACGAGAGCCTCGTCGAGCGCCGAAAAGAGTTCGGCGTTGAGTGCATTCAACTTGTCAGGTCGGTTCAGTGTGAGGATGGCGACGGCGCCGTCGCGTTCCGTGAGGACAGCGGTGCTCATGCCTTCTTCGCTCCCGTGGCATCGTAGATGTAAAAGCCGCGCCCCGTTTTCTTGCCGAGCCAGCCAGCCGCAACGAGATTTCGTAGCATGGTGGGTGCCCGATACTTGTCGTCTCCGATGTCGCGGTGAAGGACGTCGGCGATGGCCAGCACCGTGTCGAGCCCGATGAGATCGGCGAGCTCGAACGGACCCATGGGGTGGTTCAGACCAAGCTTTGCGCCCGTGTCGATGTCGGCTGCCGTACCAACCCCCTCCTGCAGTGCGAAACATGCCTCGCAAAGCATGGGAATGAGAATGCGGTTGACGAGAAAGCCGGGGGCATCGTGACTCGTCGTCGTAACTTTGCCCATTTTTTCGGCGCACGCGATGACGATCTTGGCGGTCTCGTCCGAAGTCTGCACCGCGCGCACGATCTCCACGAGCTTCATGAGTGGAGGAGGGTTCATGAAGTGCATGCCGATGACGCGTTCCGGGCGCTTCGTTGCGCTTGCGAGCTTCGTGAGCGAGATGCTCGACGTGTTGCTCGCGAGAATCGCACCTGGCTTCATGGCTTCATCGCAAGCGCGAATCAACTCGAGTTTGAGTTCGACGTTCTCACTTGCAGCTTCAATGACGAGATCGCATGCGTTGAAGTCGCTGGGGCCGGCGACGGGCTTGATGCGCGCAACGAGAGCCGCGCGGCTCTCCGCGGTCATCTTGCCCTTGTCGACCTGCTTTCCGACGATTGCATCGATCTTCGCGCGGCCCTTTTTCGCAAGCTCGATCGCCGCGTCCGCGAGCACGACGCCGAAGCCGGCGGCTGCTGCCACCTGCGCGATTCCGCTCCCCATCTGTCCTGCACCCAGTACGCCAACTGTTCGAATTTCCATGTCTAGGTTGCGAGCATCGCCTTGCTCCGCGAGGAGGGCAAGACTACGTGAGCGGCATCGTGAACGATCTTCCCAAGCCCGCCGGCATTGCGCGTTTTGCCCCGAAGCCGCCGTGGCTGAAGGTTCGTGCGCCCGGAGGCGATGCATACGGCCATCTCAAGCAAACGTTCCGCGAGCTCGATCTACACACTGTCTGCGAGCAAGCGCGCTGTCCGAATGTGGGCGAATGCTGGGGCGAAGGCACTGCGACCGTGATGCTTCTCGGTGACGTATGCACGCGCGGCTGCCGCTTCTGCGCCGTCACCAGTGGCGATCCGCGCGGCGCCATCGACGTGCGCGAGCCCGAACACGTTGCGCGTGCGATCGCGCGGCTCGGTCTTCAGTACGTGGTTCTTACGATGGTCGATCGCGATGATTTGCTCGACGGCGGCGCCGCGCATGTCGCACGGACGGTTCGCCGTCTTCGCGAGCTCCGCCCCGACATCCTCGTCGAGACGCTGCTCGGCGACTTCGGCGGTCACCTCGACTACGTCGACACGACGGTCGACGCCAAACCTCACGTCTGGGCGCACAACATCGAGGTCGTTCGTCGTCTTCAGCGGAGCGTTCGCGATGTGCGATGTGCATATGAGACATCCATGCGCGTGCTTGCACGCGTCAAGGAGCGTGAACCGTCACGGGTCACCAAGTCGTCCATCATGGTCGGCATCGGTGAGCGCGACGAAGAGGTTCTCGAAACGATGCACGATCTCCGTAACGCAGGTGTCGACATCGTGACGCTCGGTCAGTACCTCCGGCCAACACCGAAGCACACGCCCGTCGATCGCTTCGTCGCACCCGAGACGTTCGAGTTTTACGCCAACGCAGGGCGAGACATGGGCTTTGCGTTCGTCGCAAGTGCGCCGCTCGTTCGCAGCTCGTACAAGGCCGCCGAGATCTTCGTCCGCAGCGTCCTTCGCCCCGGCGATCCCGTTGCTGCGGACGCGCTCATGAAAGATCGTCTCGCAGAGGCCGAGCGCGCCGCCGCATCGCTCTTGCCTGCTGAGAGCCTGGTGCGATCGCCGAAATAGCCGCTTTCGATTTGCCGCGATCTCGTCGTTGGGGCCTGCGGTGCGGCCCTCAAAGCCACACAAGGCTGTTCCGGTCCGCTCCTCGGCCCCGCCTCGACCTCGCGTCAACTTGAAAGCGGCTTATCAGTCACCTCGGCTGTGGCGTAGTGCGTTTCCACACATGCATTGCCTGCCGAATGCGTGAAAAGTGGCTAGGATCTTTTCTCCTGGTTCGTCGTACGAGGACCCGATGAAGAAACGCCTTACCGTCCTTGCCGCATCGTGTGCCGTCGGGCTCGCATTGAGTTCAACGAGTTCAACGGCCCACGCGGATGCAATGGAGCTCACCTCGGACGCGCCGACGTCCCAGCTTCTGGACCATCTGCCGGACGTCGTGCCGGGCGAGATTGTCGTCGACATACGAGATGATCTGTCGGACGCCGATATCGAGCGTCTCGGCAACGACTTTCACATTGCGCTTCGCGATAACAGTCCCAACGTCAAACACGATGGCAACATCGCGGTTGCAGATGTCGATTCGTCGCGCCTCGAAGAGATCATCTCACGCCTCGTGAAGGATCCGCGCGTTGAAGCTGCGGAGCCCGTCATCATTGCGAGAGCGCTCTTCACTCCGAATGATCCGAAGTTTGGCGAGCAGTGGCACATGACGCGCGTGGGTGCCGAGCGCGCGTGGGAGTATGCGTGCGGGCAGGGCGTGACCGTTGCCGTTGTCGATACGGGCATCGCTTGTTACGACGGAGATGGATTCGCGAAGGGCACCGACCTTGCGGGCACCGCGTGCGTTCGCGGCTACAATTTCGTCGGCAACAACGAGATGGCCGCCGACGACCAAGGGCACGGTACGCACGTTGCCGGAACCATCGCGCAAACCACGAACAACGGTGTTGGCGTTGCCGGTCTGGCGCACTGCGCGAAGCTCATGCCGGTGAAGGTGCTGTCGAAGCAAGGTTGGGGGACCATGGCCAACGTCGCCGAAGGTATTCGGTGGGCGGCAGATCACGGCGCACAGATCATCAACCTTTCGCTCGGCGCCCCCATCAAGAGCAAGGTCGTCGCGAACGCGGTCAAGCACGCGTACGACAACGGTGTCGTCATCGTTGCGGCGGCAGGCAACTCGGGCAAATCCGTTGGCTACCCAGCGGCGTACCCTGAGGTCATCGCTGTCAGTGCAACCGACCGAAACGACAAGATCGCGTGGTTTTCCTCGCGTGGACCCGAGGTGGCCATCGGCGCACCTGGTGTTGCCGTCACGCAGCAGACGATCTGCGACGCGGGCAAAAACAAATGCGAGCAGTGGGGAGTCTTCAGCGGCACCAGCATGGCCTCGCCTCACGTTGCGGCCGCGGCAGCGCTGCTCGTTGGGCAAGGCGTGACGAGTCCGGACGCGGTGCGCGACGTGCTCCAGGCGACGGCGAATCTGCAGGACGATAAGAACCTTTTCGGTGCCGGGATCCTCGATGCAGGGAAAGCTGTAACACACACGCATTTCGCGCACACCGCCGTGCGCCTGCTCGTGCTTCTTGGACTTGCGTACGTCGTTGCTCGCCAAATCAAGAAGAAGGGCGGAGCGGTCGAACGTGGTGCGGGCAAGATCGTTGGCGCTCTCCTCGCGGGCGTCGGACTTTTGCCCATCCTGCCCCTCTTGGGCGTGCCACCGCGCGCGGGAAGTCTGCGCTGGCTTACCGAGCTTGCCATGAGGCCGGTCGGCGAGTGGGATCTGTTGCTTTTGCCGAGCATGCATCGGTGGCTGCTTCTCGCAAGCGCCGCGCCAACGTTCTTTTTGACGGTGTTCCTGTTCGGTAGCAGGCGTCTGCGCGGGGCTCTTGGTGGTTATGCCCTTGGCAGCGCCGCTCTCTGCGTGCAGCTGGCTCTGAGTGGCGAGACGCTGTTCGCCATGGGGCCGTTCATGCTGCGTGTCTTTTGTGCTCTGAATGCGGCGCTCTCTTTTTGGGTCGCACGTATGGCACTCGACGCAAAACGCACCTGAGAGCGTGGTCATGAAGAGCGTTATCGGAATCGATATTTCGCGAGTGCTTTATCACCGTTCTTGATAAGCAACTTTTCGTCGACTCCTACCTTCAAATCACGACTCGCCGTCGCCGTCGATAAGATTCCGAAGCACGCCATATAATCCTTGCGAGAGAACGCTCCTTTGCCGAATGCAGAGTGCGCGATTTCGAGGCGTGTGGAGGGTGTCACGGGACTTGGTCGAAGAGCCTTCAGGAAATCATCGAGGCTTTCGCGGATGGTGTCGAGGGAGAACTCGATGAAGAGCGTGGAGTTCCCCGCTTTGTCGCACGCTTCGAGAACTCGATAGTACTCGTTTTGTTTGGCAAAGACGATCGACTCGACCGGCAGATATTCGAACACGGGATGCCAGCGCGCGAGGATGACGTGTTGCCAGAGTCGCCCCATGCGCCCGTTGCCATCGGCGAAGGGGTGGATGAACTCGAGCTCGTAGTGGACCACTGCAGATTTGACGAGAGGATGCGGCTCGCGAGCGCGCGCGAAGCGGAGCAGGTTCTCTACGAGGATTGGAACACGCTTGGCGGGAGGTGCAACGTGAGCAAGTCGCGAGCCTTGAAAGATTCCGACTCCTGAAGATCGGAAGCGACCAGCGTTTTCGATGAGTCCTTGCATCATCGACTTGTGCGCACGGAGCAGATCGCGAACGCTGGTCGGATTGAACGTTCGCGCGCGCGCGTAAATCCCAATCGCGTTTTCGACCTCGAGGATCTCCCGCTTGGATCCGATGACGCGTTTGTTGTCGAGGATGGCCGTTGCTTGATCCATCGTGAGGGTATTTCCCTCAATGGCCAAGCTGCCGAGCACGGTTCGGATCTGGTTGTGACGTCGTAACTTCGGTTGCGGTTTTGGCGAGAGGAGTCCTTCGTATCGCCCAACGAGGCGCATGAGTTCGACGATGTAGCCGAGCGTCTTTGGTGTGACTTCGAACGGGGGGACGGAGAGGCCGGGCACCAGTTGATAGTATCATTTGATACTATCAGCGCTATCAACGCTATCAACGCTATGCGTGTGGAGTGCTTTGCGTCAGTTTGTCGCCGGTTTGGACGTCGGGGAAAAACAGCGCCGCAATAGCAGCCGTGACTGCAGACGCAGCAACGAGCCACATGACATGCGTGATCCCGTGTGCGAGGTCATCCGAAGGCCATGGGCGCGATGGCGCTGCCCGCCTGAGAGCGTGTTCGACAGCCTGCTGCGCGAATCGATTCGCTTCGATGGCGCCTTCGGCGCTGTTGGCCCGCCTGTGGCGGGACCTCAGGTGGGCGCTGCAGGTGCCTGCGCACGTAGAGCGGCCCCATCCGCGCGCTCGCTACGCTCGCTGCGCTGCCTTGTATGAACCGTCTGGTGGAAGCGAAGGGAATTGGTGGTCGAAGCGAGGAGGGGGCGCAGGGGAAGAGACGAAAAAGTTGTAAGC
>Ga0123357_10005139_pt1 | contig 15610 bp, 13 predicted proteins | sample TergutEmb28metaG_FD_89873 | JGI IMG/M metagenome (GOLD analysis project Ga0123357, IMG submission 89873) | Embiratermes neotenicus P4 segment gut microbial communities from Petit-Saut dam, French Guiana - Emb289 P4 | ecosystem: Host-associated > Arthropoda: Insects > Digestive system > Gut ... | reverse complement strand
GCCGATTTCGCCAATAAGACTTACGTTTTGAAAGACGCAAAAGGCGCAGAAGTCGGTTATCAGTTATTATCAGATAATCAAACGCTGATTTTCCAAGCCAATGTACCGGCAAATGATTCGGTCATTTACACGCTGCAGGAAGGGAAACCGGCTCCGGTAGCCGCTCGCGCACACGTTCGTTTTGTACCTGAAAGAAAAGATGACATTTCATGGGAAAACGATATTGTTGCATACCGCATGTATGGTCCGGCATTGATGAAAACCGAACATCCAAGCAATGGCGTAGATATTTGGATGAAATATAAAGATGAGCCGGTAGCTGACAGCTTGTATGCCGGTGAATTGCAACGAAATATTTCTTACCACGAAGATAATGGATTGGGCGGATTGGATTGTTACGATGTGAACCATACGTTGGGAGCAGGCGGAGTAGCGCCCTACACTACCCAATTGTGGATAGGCAATGCTTTTAGCAATTATAAAATTGTGGAAAGCGGACCTTTGCGTTCGGTTTTTACTTTGTCTTACGACACTATTCCCGTAAATGGTAGCTATTATGTCGAAACTTTCACTGTTACCTGCGATGCCGGAAGCCCTTTGTGCAAAGCCGCAGTCAAATTTGAAGGCGCAAATCCTGTTCAATTGGCAACCGGAATTTTTATGGATCGCGACAGTGTTAATACTGTTTTTGACAAGGAAAATAAAATAATTGTCTATACAAAAAATAATACTTCCAAAAAAGGCGTTCCGCAAGGACAAACCTATATCGGCGTTTATGCTCCAACGATGACAGGCGAACCTTTCATTGAAAATGGAAATTATGCAGTATTAAGCGATTACAAAGTTAGCGACGAATTGACTTATTATTTCGGCGCAGGTTGGAGCAAATGGAAATTTCCGACAGAGCAAGACTGGTTGACGGCTTTGAAAAATTTTAGTCAAGCAAAGCAAAGTCCTTTGAAAATAAAAATTCAATAAATAATAAAAAAAGAGCATAATGAAAACACAGGATAAAATGACGAATTACCGCTGGGTTATTTGTGCAATGCTTTTCTTTGCAACAACAGTCAATTACTTGGACAGACAGGTATTGTCCCTTACATGGAAAGACTTTATTGCTCCCGAATTTCATTGGACAAACACCCACTACGGATATATAACTATGTTTTTTACAGGATTTTATGCCATTTGTATGTTGTTTGCCGGACGATTTGTCGATTGGATGGACACAAAAAAAGGATTCTTGTGGGCAATCGGTATATGGTCGGTAGGCGCCTGTCTCCATGCCTTTTGCGGCATTGCTACATCGGGAATTATCGCCGGAAAATGGACCGTTGGTTTTGAAGGAGCCAAAGAGGCTATCGCCGTTGTAGGCAATGCAGGAGCAATAATCAATGTAAGCGTTATCCTTTTCATCTTTGCACGCGCCATACTTGCTTTGGGTGAAGCTGGAAATTTTCCGGCAGCAATCAAAGCCACCGCCGAATATTTCCCGAAAAAAGACCGTGCATTTTCCACCAGCATTTTTAATTCGGGAGCGCAAATCGGAGCGCTTTTGGCTCCTCTTTCCATTCCTGTGATTGCCAAGTATTACGGATGGGAAATGTCGTTCCTCATCATTGGTATTTTAGGGTTTGTGTGGATGGGATTTTGGGTATTTGTTTATAAGAAACCCGAAAAAAATCCTTATGTAAACAAAGCGGAATTTGCCTATATCCATATAGACGAAGAAGTAATAAGCGTAGAGAAAGACTCGCAAACCAAAAAATTATCCTTTGCCGATTGTTTCAAATACAAGCAAACATGGTCTTTCGCTTTTGGAAAATTCATAACCGACGGCGTGTGGTGGTTCTATCTTTTCTGGGCTCCGGCTTACTTGAGTTCGGTTTATAACATGCCTTCTTCCGACCCGAAAGCCCAAATTGCCATTTTCACTTTGTATGGCATCTCTATGCTCTCGCTTGTTGGAGGTTACTTGCCTACTTATTTTGTAGAAAAAAAGGGAATGAATCCTTATTCCGGACGCATGCGGGCAATGTTGATTTTTGCATTCTTCCCGCTTTTGGCAATGTTTGCTCAACCATTGGGACATATTTCCTATTGGATTCCAATCTTTATTATTGGTATAGCCGGAGCTGCGCACCAAGCGTGGTCGGCGAATATTTTTTCAACCGTTGGCGATATGTTTCCTAAATCGGCAATTGCTACAGTTACCGGTATCGGCGGCATGGCAGGCGGATTGGGAGGCATGATAATCAATTTGGGTTCCGGAAAACTGTTTGATTATTCAATTGCATCGAATATGTCATTCTTAGGATTTAAAGGGATTGAAGCAGGGTACTTCATTATTTTCTGTATCTGTGCAGTTGCCTATTTAATCGGTTGGATAGTAATGAAATCATTAGTACCCAAATACAAACCGATTGTTATGAAATAACTACCAGTCAATCGTATAACGTTTTCCCACTTCCGTAGAAAACCGGATCAAACCGTCGTTCGATAATCCGACCGGTAAGATCCGGTTTTTCTCATCTTTAACGACGCAGTTTTTTGCATTTTTAATAGATACCGTACAGGCTTTCCCTGCAAAGGATTGGATGGTGACCGTCGCTTTTTTCCCCTGTTCCGACCACCGGATGCCTACTTCAAAATCGCCAATTGCCCGTAACCCTTGCACGTTGCCCGATGTCCACGCCGAAGGTAGCGCCGGAAGAATTTGCAAGGTTCCTGTGTAGCTCTGTAACAGCATTTCTGCGATACCGGCGCAGGCTCCGAAATTTCCGTCGATTTGGAAAGGAGAATGGGAATCAAAGAGGTTTTGATAGATTCCTCCGTCGTTCTGATCCACTCCAAGCGACTTTGAAAGATGCAGCGCCAGATTCAGAATATTGCGGGCATGATCGCCGTCTAATGCACGCGCCCATAGATTGATTTTCCATCCCATCGACCAGCCGGTGCTTGGATCGCCACGATCGAACAACGATTTTTTTGCAGCTTGAAAAATTGTAGTATCCCCAAGCGGCGAAATCTGATTTCCCGGATATAATCCGACCAGATGCGACAAATGCCGGTGATGAGGCGAGCCAACGGAATTAGGCGAATATTTCCATTCGCGTAGCTGTCCGGTTGACGCTTCAACAGCTAAGCCTTTATCCAAATGTGCAAACTTATCTTGCAAGCCGGCAAGAAAACCGGCATCTACTTTATCAACGCCGATTATTTCAATGGATTGCAGGGTATTGTTGAACAAATCCCACACCAATTGCTGCGCATGTGCCGTAGCGTTCTCTTTCGCAGGACCCTGCTCGGGAGAATATTCGTCCGGACATTCATACGTTCCGTCGGCAGCTTTTACCAAACGTTCCATCCAGAACTCACAGCAGGATTTCATCACCGGAAAAGCCGTATTCCGCAAATACTTTTTATCCAGCGTATAACGGTAATGCTGCCACAAGTGCATGCAATACCATGCGTTGGCAATCACATAATTGTGCATAAACCCTCCGTGATAGCCGAAAATATTGTTTTCCGTAAACAAAGTCCAGCCTTTGCTTTGTCCGGAATTTATCGCATTCTGTTTCCACTGATTATGAACAATCGCTTCATTATAAATATAATTCAAAAAAGTGCTGTGTAATTCCGAAAGATTTGTATTTTCTGCAGGCCAATAATTCATTTGTACATTAATATTACTATGTATATCGGAATTCCAGGGCGGATTATTCACATTGTTCCAGATGCCCTGCAAGTTGGAAGGCAAATCGATTCCCCTCGCGCAGGAAATCATCAAATAGCGTCCATAATGAAAATATAGCGCTTCCAGAAAAAGGTTTTTATATCCATTTGCATTGTAGTCATTGATTAATTCGTCTGTCGGCAAGGTATTTGCTGTTCCGCCAATATCGAACGAAACGCGATTAAACAGACTTTGGTAATCGGCTATATGGCGCTTTTTCAGCGCTGAATAAGAGCGATTCAGCGCATTTGTAACGATTTTATCAACACGGGGTTTTAATTGAGATTCAGGATAAGTATAAGTCGGGCTTTCCGGAGAATAGTTGGTCGTTCCCCTTAGGACAATGGTTAAGGCATTCGCCCCTTCGATATGGATGCTTTCTCCTGATACATAGGTATTTCCGCCTTCGATTTTCAAACTCATTTTAGCATAATAGGAAAGCAAATCCAATTTTCCTTCAAATGAAGCTCCTGTTTTCGTATAGGTAACCGATTGATTATGAGCGCTGATCAAAGTCAAGTCGGCATTGATTTTACCACGAGCCGAAGCAGTATAATGAATTATCAAAGCGCTATCGGGGAAACTGGCAAAATATTCACGGGTATAGGAAACGCCATCCGATATGAAAGTGACTTTTGCCATAGCATTTTCCAGATTCAGCTCGCGGCGGTAACCGGTAACCGAATCCAGCCGGTTGTCTTCGATATAAAGACTGCCGAAATTCTGATAACTTCCATAATGGGATGTATCGCCCGTCCACAAAGTTTTGTCGTTGAACTGCACTTCTTCTTTACGGATGCCGCCAAAAACCATTCCGCCAAATTGTCCGTTACCAACAGGAAGCGCTTGAGTCATCCACTGAATCGCAGGTTTTCGATACCACAAACAAAATTTGGATTCAGGAGTAGATGCGTTAGCGGTTATTTCTAAAAACAGCGTTAACAATAAAATTAAATTTCTCATATCTTGACTATAATTTATGATTTATCCGGTTGTTGAAAAAAATTTAAATACAAAAATAAACAATAACAAAGAAAAAAGCGTAAATTTACCGAAAATTTTTTCATGACCGGTAAGGAACGATACAGGAAACTTTGTGCAAACGAATCATCTATTCCTATTTACTCAAGGGATTGGTGGCTGGACTGCGTTTGCGGAGAAAATGAATGGGATGTCATTTTGTATTGTTCCAATCCTGATTCCGAAGCGATTGACGCGGCTTTTCCCTTTTACGCTCCATTAAAGAATATCATAACAATGCCTGCCCATACACAAACGATGGGCATTTGGTTTAATCCGGTATCAGAAAACCCGAAGTACTCCGAAAATTTATACCGGAAACAACTGATTTGTGAATTTTTTATTGAGCATCTACCTGCTCATTCCTTTTTTCTACAACAATTTCATTTTTCGTTTACGGATTGGTTGCCTTTCTACTGGAATGGTTTTCAACAAACTACGCGATACAATTATATTTTTCCAGATATTAAGAATACGAATCTATTGTATGAACGCTTGGGAGGCGACGTAAAAAGAAATATTGCCAAAGCGCAAAAAAAATATGGAATAGAAATTCAGCGAAATATTTCGATCGACTTGTTTATGGAACATTATTGTTTGACTTTCAAGCAAAAAGGCATGAAAACTTATCAGCCCGGGATATTAAAAAAAATCATCGAAGTCTGCCTATCTCGTAAACAAGGCGATTTTTGGGGCGCTTATGATAAACAAAACCGCTTGCATACCGCTGTGTTTATTGCATGGCAAAATGATTGCGCATATTATATTGCCGCCGGAAATAATCCACAGCTAAAAAAATCAGGAGCGCATGCCTACACCCTTTGGAAGGCTATTGTTGATTTGTCGGAAGAGGTTCAAATGTTTGACTTTTCAGGTTCTATGCTTTCCGGCGTTGAACATTTTTTCAGGGAATTCGGAACGGTTCAACTCCCTTATTATGTTATTTCAAAAGGAAAAATGAACATAGTAAAAAAGATTCTTCTCAAAATAAAAACATTAATAAAGAGCAAATGATAAAAATAATATACAAACGACTTGTCTCGGAAAAGAAACGTATCCATATTCACCTTTTTATCAACAAAATGACTTCATTTTTTTACAGAGGAAACACTTTATACTGTAATTGCTGCAACCGGTCGTTCCGGAAATTTAAACCTAAAGGAAACACATTGGTTCAAAGGGCAAACGCCGAATGTCCGTATTGCGGTTCTCTCGAGCGCATTCGGAATCTTTTATTTTATCTTGAAAATGAAACCGATTTGCTGACAGGTAATTATCGTTTGTTGCATTTTGCTCCCGAATGGTCGTTGCTTCCTGTTTTCAAAAAAAATAAAAAGTTGGTTCATATCACAGCCGACATTAATCCGAATGTTGCTGAATACCAAATTGATATTACAAATATTCCCTTTCCTGATAATTCGTTCGATTATATTATTTGTTCTCATGTATTAGGACACGTACCCGATGAAAAGAAAGCAATAGAGGAATTATTCAGAGTCTTAAAAACCGGTGGAACGGCGTTGATTGCAACTTTGATCGATTTGAAAAATCCGCATACTTTTGAAACCTCAGAGGCTGATACGCCTCAGAAACGCTTGCACTATTATTCCGAACCCGACCTTCTCCGGCTTCATGGGACAGATTTTGGCGATCGATTGGCACAAGGCGGTTTTAATGTGGAAACAATCAATTATCCTCTCGTGTTAGGAAAAGAAATGCAACAAAAATATGCATTGGGAGACGGCAGTCGCGAACTTATTTTCAAATGTACTAAAAATTAAATCTCAACACTTTGTGTTTCATAAATAAAGGATGAATAATTTCTTGCGCTTCTTTTCTTTTCTCCATATCAATACGACCGATATGTTTCCCTTGATTCCGGGTTCTCATACCGGAAATGCCAAAAGTTAAATCCGTTTGTAAACTTACAGCTTTGAAAAAAGCATCGGGAACTTTTTCTTCAGAAAAAGGAAAAGAAAAATAACTGTTTGGTTCTTGGAAAGTTTCTTTTACGTATTTACACGAATCGACGGTTTGCCGGATTTGTTCCGGTTCATCTATTTCCGTATAACGCGGATGATCAATGCTGTGAGAGCCAATAGTAAATCCTTTTTTCTTCATATCTAATAATTCATCCGTTGTCAAATACGGGCGATATTTTTTCAGGTATTCCAGAAAATCCACTTCGAGTAATATTGCTGTTTTATCTAACGCGTCCCGCTGCAAATATGAAATTGAGAATATTTTTTTAATCTCCGATTTTTCCGCCGGAGTTGGCTCTTTTTTTCTCATTTTGTCAACCAGAAGCGCTATTTTGTAACGGTAGAATAATTCTTTATTATCTACGAAAGCGGTATTAATGAAAATCGTGGCGGGAATCCCTTTTTGGTGCAACAAGGGAAAGATAACTTCATAAACCTCTCGCAACCCGTCGTCAAATGAAAGATGGAAAACGTTTTTTTCAGGAAGTTTTTTCTGTTTTACATACGAATACACTTTATTTATATCCACCGGTTCAAAATTTCGGGATAAAAAATCAATATCTTTCGTAAACTCCGACCGGTTTTTAGGCGTGTACAAAGGATGTATATGAGGCAGGTATTCATCGCTAACTGTATGATAGAAAGGATTGATTATCGCCGGATTTCCAAAATTGAAAAGCCATTCCGACGGTATTTTGCCGGCTGAATAAGCAAGAATATTTTTAAGTATTGACATGAAAAAACACTGATAATTCATTGCAAATATAACGAAATTTTTCCTTAATTTTGTTGCCGTAAAAAATCATAATGATACTAAAAGTACAAAACTACATAAAAAAGGAAAAGTTGTTGAATGTCGATGATAAAATCATTGTCGGCTTAAGCGGTGGAGCGGATTCCGTAGCTCTTTTACATATTTTGCATGCTCTCGGTTATAATTGCATCGCGGTACATTGTAATTTTCATTTACGGGGAGGGGAATCCGACAGGGACGAAGAATCTGCAGCTAAATTTGCCGCTACATTAAATTTGCCTTTTTTCAAAAAAGATTTTGATACCCGTAGCATTGCGAAAGAGCGGGGAATCTCTATAGAAATGGCTGCCCGCGACTTACGATATCAATGGTTTGCAGAGTTAGAAAAAAATCAAGAGGCGGATGCAATTGCTGTCGCCCACCATCGCGATGACAGTATCGAAACCTTGCTCCTCAACCTGATTCGCGGGACAGGTATCAAAGGGCTGACCGGCATTCAACCGCAGAACGGAAGTCTTGTCCGTCCTTTGCTTTGCGCGTCCAAAAAAGAAATCCTGCAATATGTTCACGAACAAAAACTTCCTTTTGTCACCGATTCAAGCAACGAACAGGAAGCAGTCGTTCGGAATAAAATCCGCTTACGGCTAATCCCGCTTTTGGAAACCATCAACCCGTCGGTTCGGGAAGCATTCCTCCAAACGATGAACAATCTGAATGAGACCGCCAAAATTTATGATACGGAAATTGAAAGGGCAATTCAAGTCATATATAATAATGGTCGTATTTCCATTCCGCTATTAAAAACATTTCCTTCGCCCGAATCGATATTATTTGAATTATTAAAGAATTACGGTTTTGGAAAAGACACTGTCAGGGAAATCTATTTTGCAATGGACAGTCAACCGGGGAAAACGTTTTATGCTCCGGAATATTACATTGTAAAAGACCGTGATGAATTTCTTCTTTCGCCTGTTGTCAGTAAAGATGAAAGGGAATATTTTATCCAAGCGGACGAAACGTTTATGGAATTTCCTCTACGTATGGAAATTACCCTCCGGAAAAACGATGCAACTGTCGATATTGATAAAAATGCAAATACGGCTTGCTTGGATTACGATAGACTTCAGTTTCCTTTAATCCTCCGGAAATGGAAAACCGGCGATAAATTTATTCCATTCGGAATGAAAAATTTTCAAAAAATAAGCGATTTTTTTACCAACAGTAAATTCAGCATCATTCAAAAAGAAAAAACGTGGATTCTCACCTCCGGAAAAGAGATTGTTTGGGTGGTAAATCATCGTATCGATGAACGATTCAAAGTCAATATTTCTACAAAAAATCGTTATATTATAAAACTTTTATAGAATTTGTTGGTAATACAAAAGTTTTTATTTACTTTTGCATCGAAAATAGCCCATTTGAAAAAAGTAATCCAAATGTAATCAATAATAGTTAATACATTGTGTTTGCTATTCCCAAATTAGTACATGATGTGTTTCAATTCAATACGGTTTTTTTATTCTATTCAATGATAATTTATAATTTATTTTATGCAGAAATATACCATTTTGCAACTAAAAGAAATGGATCAAAGTAATTTGATTGCTTTGGCTAAAGAGTTAGGCTTGAAAAAAGTCGATAAGTCGGATAAAGACACATTAATCTATCAGATTCTTGATGAACAGGCGATTGTCAATGCTGCAATCTCAATACAACAGAACTCGGTTGGAAAAAACAATGAAAACAATTCATCGAAACGGCGAGGACGTCAATCGAAAGGTAACAAAATGCAACCGAAAAAAGAGGTTAAGCAGGAAGTAATTGCTCCTGTGGTAGAAGAAATTAAAAAGGAAAACGTAACCCCTGTTGTAAATGTAAATCCTGAACCACAGAAACATGCCGATAGAAAGAAAGAAATTAAAGTTATAAAAAAGAAAGAACCTCCGGTGATTGAAGAAGCTCCTCAGCAACCGGAAAGGACGGAAACGGTTGAACAGCCGGAAGCCATTCAAATCCAGGAAGCGCCTGCTCAAGTAAATCCTGTTGCCAAAAAGAAAAAAAGGGCGCGCATAGAAAATCCTGCGCCGGTTCCGGTTAATGTTGCGTCTCCGATTCCTGTCCTTTCAACGGAAATAGAAAAAGAAATTGATAAAGACAAGGACAAAGAAATAGAAAAACCGGAGATTTCTTCAGAAGAACTTCAAGTGAAAAAAGAGCTTCCAAAAGAAGAGAATACGAATCAAGGTAAATTGGTTTTCCGCCATAATCCGGAAGTAAAAAGCGTAATGGACGAGATTTTATTTACGCCAAAACCTCCACAACCCAAACAATCACATTCGAATAATGCGAATCAGCAAAATCAGCCGGCGCAACAGCCGGCGCAAAAGAACGGATTTAATGTGAATAAAAATCCAAACAATAGCGCCCCCAACAATGCTAAAGACAAAACATACGAATTTGAAGGAATCTTGATTGGAACGGGCGTCCTGGAAATTATTCAGGAAGGATACGGATTTTTGCGTTCTTCGGATTACAATTATTTGCCATCGGCAGATGATATCTACGTTTCTCAATCCCAAATCAAACTGTTTGGATTGCATACGGGCGACGTAGTGGAAGGTCCCATCCGTCCGCCCAAAGAAGGAGAAAAATTCTTCCCTCTGGTTAAAGTGGATTTTATCAATGGACTTCGACCGGAAGAGGTTCGCGACAGGGTTCCTTTCGATCATTTGACTCCGCTGTTCCCTGACGAACGCTTTCGCTTAACGGCAAGCATGAGTCCGAAAGTAGTTGACCGAATTTCTCCACGAGTAGTAGATTTGTTTTCGCCGATTGGAAAAGGTCAGCGCGGATTGATTGTGGCTCAACCGAAAACCGGAAAAACCATGTTACTGAAAGACATTGCCAACTCCATCGCTTGGAATCATCCTGAAGTATATATGATTGTATTACTGATAGATGAACGACCGGAAGAAGTGACCGACATGCAACGAAGCGTAGATGCGGAAGTCATTGCTTCTACTTTCGACGAACCCGCCGACCGGCATGTGAAAATAGCTGAAATCGTTTTGAGTAAAGCCAAACGCATGGTCGAATGTGGTCACGACGTAGTGATTCTGCTGGATTCAATCACACGGTTGGCGCGCGCTTATAATACGGTACAACCGGCTTCGGGAAAAGTGTTGTCTGGCGGTGTTGATGCAAATGCCTTACAAAAGCCCAAGCGATTTTTCGGCGCTGCCCGGAATATCGAAAACGGAGGCTCGCTGACTATTATTGCTACTGCCTTAACGGAAACCGGATCGAAAATGGACGATGTTATTTTTGAAGAGTTTAAGGGAACCGGTAATATGGAGTTGCAGTTAGACCGCAAACTCTCTAACAAGCGAATTTATCCGGCAGTTGATATTATTGCTTCCAGCACCCGTCGCGACGAGTTGCTACAAGACCGCGATGCTATCAATCACATGTGGATTCTCCGGAAATATTTAGCCGACATGAATAGCTTGGAAGCTATGGAGTTTGTGAAAGACCGGTTGGAGAAAACTTATAGTAACGAAGAATTTTTGGCTTCGATGAATGGGTAGGGTACGAGTGATCGTATTGAAAAATGGAATCCATTGACATACTAACAGGACAAAATGTAATCATCCGGTATCAGTCGGCAACCATATTGCAACGTGCGGGCGCTCGGTTATTGGATTATTTTTTCATTTTCACCTACATTTTAGCGATAATTTATTTCTATATAGAAATACTAAAAAGTCAATTCTACTCTAATAAAATTGTAGTCATATTTATTTTACTTTGGTTGCCGGTGCTTGGTTATCATTTTATTTTCGAATCCATGCTGGGTGGGAAAACGCCAGGAAAAATGATTGTTAAAATAAAAGTAACCAATAGCGATGGCTCTATTTCGGGAATCGGTTCCTACTTTTTACGATGGGTTTTATCGCCGATTGATTTGTTTCTCTGGGGGAGTGTAGGAATATTGTTTATTATTCTTTCCAAAAACCATCAACGGTTGGGCGATATGGCGGCAGGAACCATTGTTGTGAAAACCGATCCTTCTTTGGCATTCGATTTGGATGAAAGTTATTATGTTTTTCCCGACGATTATGAGCCAACCTTTATTCACGTCGATCGCTTGACTGCAGGGCAAATAGCTTTCATTACCAATTTGCTGATCGAGCCGAAAAATAAAAATGCAATGAACAATTCTATAATCGAACTGGCAAATAAAGTAAAGGCAATTTTAAACGTCGAATCGAATCTTGATGAACGAAAATTTTTAGAAACAATCGTACGGGATTATAATTATTATGCTGCGTTGGAAATATAAACTATGATTTATGTGATTTATATGATTTATGATTAGATGAATTAATCTTGAGAATCATATTAATCAAATAAATCAGGGTTCAGACAACGCAAACTTAGCCAAAGTAGTTTTACCTTGTTTCAGACTCAAAGTTCCGTTTTGCAATGTGTAACTATCAACGGCTTGAAACATCTTATTCATTTGATCCTCAATCGTCATATCCAAACACATTTTTCGGGTAGAAGCAACGCCGGAAAAATGTAACCGGTTTCCGGAATCTAATTTATAACTTCCAGCAAAATTATTACATCCGCTGCTTCCATTGACACGGTCTCCATCTGCTTGAAAAAAAATGAAAGCTTCTACAGCCGGTTGAGGCGTCATCGTAGAAAGTGCAACACCATTTATTTCAATCAATTTCCACTTTTTCTCAACCAGATTTTCACTTGTTGCAGTCACGCTCACGCTGGAGCCTGTTTCTGATTTAGTTGTTTTTTTTGATTTACAGGCGTTCATTTCAAGTCCAAGCGCGATAATGCAAATCCATAAAATAACAGGACAAATATAAGTCTTCATATTCATTTTAATTTTTTTATTTAAACGGTAATTATGCCTTGATTATTGTGTTTATCATCAAATTTTTCCTGATTATACTTAATGTATTTTGTACGGTAAGTCAAAGATACTTAATGTGTTTTATATGATATTTAATAATTTGATATACAGTTTATTAAAAAATAAATTGAAAAATATTTTTTTATTTGAAAAAAGAAGTATATATTTGTCGTCAGAAAAACAATGCGAAGAACGGTTATGGAGGAATTACTTTACATGCGAACGTATGTGTCAGTTGATTGCGTGGTCTTTGGATTCGACAAAAGTCAATTGTACGTGTTGCTGGTACGGCGCAATTCGCCGGATTCTGACACGAAGGGACTGAAATTGCCCGGCAGTTTGATCTATCAACCGGAGGACGCCGATGCAGCAGCAATCCGGGTGTTGAATGAATTGACAGGAATCCGTAAAATGACTTTGAAACAGTTCAAAGCGTTTACATCGCCCGAACGCATTGCTGATAAGGAAGATGCTGAATGGTTGGAATATGCTTATCATAACTCCATCGACCGGCTAATCACAATCGCTTATCTTTCATTGTGTAAAATTACCCGTAAATTGAATGTAGCTTCCAAATACAATGCGGTGGAATGGATTCCGGTAAAACAATTGCCCCGTATGCCTTTCGACCATAATCAGATAGTGGAAGAATCGCTGAAAGAAATCAGGGAATGGGTGGAAAACGATCCGGTGATTTTGTTTGAATTATTGCCTGTAAAATTCACGGCAACCGAACTGCGACTTTTGTATGAAGCCATTCATAATCAAAAATTCGATGCCCGCAATTTTCATAAAAAGATGTCTCAGATGCAATATGTTATTTCTTTGGAGGAATATCAGGAAAATGTCAATCACCGCGCCGCAAGATATTACAAATTCGATCGCGTCGCTTATAATAAAAGAAAAAAATATGGTTAAAAGTCACTAATCATTAATCATTAAAAATTAAAAATTAATCATTAAAAATTACAATATGTATTTACTTGGTTTTGATGTAGGAAGTTCTTCTGTTAAAGCATGTTTAGTTGAAGCTGAATCGGGAAAAACCGTTGCGCAGGATTTTTTTCCGAAAGTAGAAATGCAGATTATTGCAAAAAAGCCGGGCTGGGCGGAACAGGAACCCGATTTGTGGTGGGCAAACTTGAAGCTGGCTCACGAATCGGTGATGGCTCAAGCCGGCGTTAACAGCGCTGAAATAAAAGCGATTGGTATTTCGTGGCAGATGCACGGGTTGGTTTTGGTTGATAAGAATAAAAAAGTTCTTCGTCCTGCGATAATCTGGTGTGACAGCCGCGCAGTGCCTTATGGCGAAAAAGCCTTTGAAGCAATCGGCAAAGAAAAGTGTTTATCGCATTTGCTCAATTCTCCGGGAAATTTCACGGCGGCTAAATTGGCTTGGGTGAAAGAAAACGAACCGAAAATTTATGAGCAAATCGACAAACTGATGCTCCCCGGCGATTATATCGGCATGCGTTTGACAGGCGACATTGTTACGACTGTAGAAGGTTTATCGGAAGGTATTTTCTGGGATTTCAAGAAAAATTGCCTGTCGGAAGAAGTAATGAACTATTTCGGTTTTGATAAAAGTTTTATTCCAACCATCAAACCTACGTTCGGCGTACAGGGCGTAGTATCCGCCGAAGCAGCCAAAGAACTGGGATTGAAAGAAGGAACTCCGGTCTGCTACCGTGCCGGCGACCAACCCAACAATGCCGTTTCATTGAACGTATTTAATCCAGGAGAAATCGCCTCAACAGCAGGAACTTCCGGCGTAGTTTACGGCGTGCTGGGACAGGTGAATTATGACCCGAAATCCCGCGTAAATACTTTTGCTCATGTCAATCATACGGCGGAACAAACCCGTTTGGGCGTTTTGTTGTGTATCAACGGGACGGGGATTTTAAATTCGTGGATGAAACGAAACATCGCTCCTACAGGCATCAGTTACAAGGACATGGATAAGCTGGCAGAACAATCGCCCGTCGGTTCAAAAGGTATTTCCATTATTCCTTTTGGAAATGGCGCTGAGCGTATTCTGGAAAATAAAGAAACCGGCTGTTCGATTCATGGCGTCAATTTCAATATTCATACGCAAGCGGATATGTTGCGCTCCGCTCAGGAAGGAATTGTATTTTCTTTCCAATACGGTATGGAAATAATGAAGGCGATGGGAATGGATATCAACGTTATCCGTGCGGGAAACGCCAATATGTTTTTGAGTTCGATTTTCCGCCAGACGTTGGCAAGTATCAGTGGGGCGACAATCGAATTATATAATACCGACGGAGCTGCCGGCGCTGCTAAAGCTGCAGGAATCGGCGCAGGCATTTACAATGATAATAAAGAAGCGTTTGCTTCGCTTGAAAAGCTCGCTGTGATAGAGCCGGAGACGAAATTGTATGGGCGGTATTTGGAAGCGTATGAGAAATGGCATAAATGTTTAATATGAAATTATGCAAAAATTTGATCCATCCATTCATCATCGCCGCTCCATTCGCCTGAAAGGATATGATTACTCGCAGGAAGGTCTGTATTTTGTTACCCTTTGCGTACAGGATAGAGATTGTATTTTTGGAAATGTGGTTGACGGAAAAATGATATTGAATGATGCAGGTCGAATTGCGCATAATGAGTGGTTGAAAACGGCAGAATTACGAAAAAATGTGCAATTACACAATTTTATTGTGATGCCCAATCATTTTCATACCATTTTTGAAATCACGCACGTAGGGGCGTATTGCATACGCCCTGATGATGAATGCATACGCCTTGATGATGAAATGGGCGTATGCAATACGCCCCTACAAAATGCGCAAATGGGCGTATATGAGGGCGTATGCAATACGCCCCTACGGTCGCCAAAACAAACGGTGGGCGCGATTATAAGGGGATATAAATCCGCCGTTACCCGACAAATGAACGTATTGAAAATTTCGTTTAAATGGCAACGCAATATGTATGAACATATTATTCGTGATTATAACGATTATGCCCGCATTGACGAATATATTCTCAATAATCCGGAAAAATGGGAGTCAGATAAATTTTACAATAAATAGCAGATTATAATTCAAATATTTATAAATTAATTTAATAATTAAAAATTATGGCAACAAAAGAATTCTTCCCCGAAATCGGGAAAATTAAATTTGAAGGAAAAGAAAGTAAAAATCCGTTGGCAT
>Ga0123357_10005138_pt1 | contig 15611 bp, 15 predicted proteins | sample TergutEmb28metaG_FD_89873 | JGI IMG/M metagenome (GOLD analysis project Ga0123357, IMG submission 89873) | Embiratermes neotenicus P4 segment gut microbial communities from Petit-Saut dam, French Guiana - Emb289 P4 | ecosystem: Host-associated > Arthropoda: Insects > Digestive system > Gut ... | reverse complement strand
TCCACAAAAACCGGCTACATGGATCGTCTCATCAGAGAAGCCATAGAAATAGAGATGCATCCTAATAACATGAACAGAGATGGGGGCTTCAATCTCAGCAAATCATGGAAGCCACTGCTTCATAAACTCAAAGAGAGGAGACAGCCATCCAACACACAACAGTAATCCCATCTGCACATGCACTTATATACACCCTCCACTACCTGCTGGACTTCTGACCGCCCCGCACAGGCACGCCAATTCCTATTGGCTCTGCCATTTCCCCGCTCCAACCCAACCAGGTATAAATACACCGCACAATCCTGCCACTGACATACTTCATCCACCTGCCTATGAAGATGGAACCGATAGTGAGTTCTGAAACGTCGGCAATTAGAACTCAGACGCTGGGGAATTACCCAAAAAGGAACAAATTACACATCATGCATAGTTTTGTAACCAATCCATGAGCTTGATGAAAGAGTATGTTGGCAGTGACAGTGTGGTGTGTGATTATTCTGACATTATTGACCTTTAATTCTTTGAGGATGATGCACACCATATTTTGATTATCAGTGCTGAGCCAGATAAAGTTCTGCTGGAAAATTTCCTGTCTAATGAACTGAATCATCATGGCCCTGCCCACACTGTGTGAGTAACTAAGAAAGTTCTTCACAGTATGTTTCCATAGTGACACATTTCTCAATACGGAGACATCAACTGGCCTACTCACTCATCTAATCTTCCATCAGCAGATTTTTTCTTGTGGGGTTACCTGAAAACCAAAGTGCATGAGACACAACCTGCCAGTACACCTGACTTGAAACAGAAAATTTGGCAGAGTAATGAATCCATGCCCAACGAGAAGCAGAAATGTGTAATAACCTCTCTGCCAGGTTGCATGCAAAGTGGTGAGGCAGGTCACTTGCAAACATGATTTTCCAATGCTGATGGAAACAGTTAATTCTCCACTGAATTATGAATGCAACCACATACCTTAAAATAAAGTGAAACATTGTTGTAATTGCTACTTCATTTTTAAAAACATCATGCATTCGTGCCCCTTCCTATATAATTATTAACACTTTACAATATGGTTAATTTTTAATTAATAAAGGAGAAAAAAGGCCATATTTCTATTTCACAAATTACCTTTCTTAAGATATTTACAACTTGGTGAAGTGAAATATGTGTCCTGTACTTTAAGCCTTAAAATCCTTGATTAGTATTTAAATTTCAGTGTGTGGTTTATGAAAAACATGAGGAGTATTTGAATAGGAAAGACAACATTATGAAATAAAGGCATTTTTTGAGAAATAAAAAAAATTATGAAGCATGTCTTAAAAGTGCAGCAAATTTCCTTGTTGCCTAAATATATAATATGAATTTCTAGGGACGCTGACTTTACACGTGTTCATGTATGCAAACAAAGGTTGTTTAAATTTTAAATCTTTCAAGAACACATTTGAATCAGTAACAAACAAAAATGATGCTCTATAAAATCAGCAACGTCATGAATCATTGACACGAAAAATGTGCGAATGAAGGGGTTCTGATAAGTCTTGACTACCACCATTTCCTCCACTCCTAGAAAAAAGACACCTATACCACATGACATTAGTTACTTTTAATTGATGTGGTTCTAAATTTTATCCATTTTGGTTATTTACAGCTTTTGTTTTTCAGATCTGAGCTGAAGATGGTAGACCCCAATGTAGAATTTACAACAAAAGAAAGCAGAGTGGTGATGAAGTTCCAGTTCCTCAAAGAGATGAGTGCCAAAGAAATTTATGATGAGACAACAGTTACATAAGGCAGTAAAGTCCTTCCTGCTTGACAGTTAAAAACTGGGTTGCTCGATTTAAGACAGGACATTTCAACACTGGGATGAAGACTGTCTAGGAAGGCCACTTGTGGTTACTGTCCCTGAAAATGTGGATGCTATTCATGACATGATCTTGGAAGAACAGAGAATTTCAGCCAAAAAGATGGCAGAGACTCTGAAGATATCTCAGGAACTCGTAAAGTTCATTAGCCATGATGAGTTGGACATGAGGAAGCTGGCCATCAAATGGGTGCCAAAATGTCTGAATGCAAGTCAGAAATGTGATCGTGTTTTGGCTTCACAAGCAATTCTTGAGCACTTCAGATAGAACATAGCTGGTTTCTTGCCTCCACTTGTGACAATGGATGAAGCATGGATGCATTTTTATGATTCAGAGACAAAAGAACAATCTAAGGGGTGGAGACACAGAAGTTCACCTCATCTAAAAAAGTTTTGAAAACTTTTTTGAAAGTCAGCCTCCAAGGTGATGGCATCTGTTTTCTGGGACAAAGATGGGATATTGCTAGTTGACTACTTCAAAGAAGGTGCAACAATCACAGCAAGCTACTACACATCTCTCTTGGACAAAGCAAAGCTTGCACTGCATCCCAAATGGTGAGGGAAGCTGTGAAAAGGTGTGTTGTTTCTCCATGACAATGCCTCCTCACACACCAGAAGTTGGCTGATCTGCACTGTGAAGTGCTGAAATACCCTACCTTTTTAGCTATCTGGCCCCTTCAGACTATCAATTGTTCCCAAACTTTGAAAAACATCTGCAGGGGACAATATTTTTGACCTCTGAGGATGCCATGTCTGCAGTATATGAATGGTTTTTCAGCTCAACCTTCAGAATTTGACCTGGGTAGTTCAGAGAAGCTAGCGCAGAACAGTAGGAAGTGTGTTCAACTCATTGAGGAGTATACTGAACAAAGTATGTGTGTCTAAATCTGTAGCTCATTGTCTCTCACAAAGTAAAAGACTTATCAGCATTCCCTCATACTTTGAACTATAGTCTATCTTTCCATTCTAGTCTGAGTTCAGTAACATTTCAATGTGAAATATACATTTTATTGTCATACCAACATTTACAATCATTTATAAATATGCAGAAAGCAGTTCCATAAAATACTGGCAATAAACAATGACAGACATTATGCCTTGTGCATGACACACATGTTAAAAGTTGTTGGTTGACATACGATACAGAAAAGTGGAATCAGAGGAAGTATATTAGGAATAGTATCAGGAAAGTTTACATCAAGTCGCTGTAAAAGTTCAAGAAGGTGCAACATCCATGTGCTAAGGAATGTCAAATCATGTTCAACTAAAACCCGCTGTAATGGATGGGGTAAAGTACTGTAACATAAGATGGGAGTGAGAGACCTTATCTGAGTGGAAAATGTAACTTGAAATGGAGTTCTGTAAACTGCAGTTCCTCCTGCTAGGAGCACCTTTAGTACAATATGCAGAATCAATTCCTCATAAACACCTGATGTACAGGACTGAATTCCAGTCTTAGGTTCAACCTCTATAAAATTTTCCAGGCCCATAGAAAAGAGAGGCTTTCCTCAACTCAAAGTTCATGCATGGTAACTAACCATGCCCAGTCTCATTACAGACTCAGAGATAAGTCCAGAAGCACAGTGCTGTTGCAGATGACAAACTGCATAGGAACATAATCATTGTACTGGATCTGAAGTATACAGTTGTAGATTAATATTTCTATAGAAGGATAAAATTACATTCAGCAAGGTGGGAACATACCTTTAATGTCAGAATGGGTTACGTCAACTCAAGACAGGCAACAAAACATGCTGCCAACCATCACATAAGGAAGAAACTCTTACTGTACGCAATAAATATATACTACTGCCTTGTAACTTTTATGGTTTTATGTCTACTGTCCAAAGTGGATATATTTTGTAATGACGGTGGTATGTTAGGAAAGGTGGAAAAGGAGCAAGAAATAATTTAGTACAGGATGTGCAGAATGACAAGATATAAATGAGCTAATGTACCTGAAGGTGTGTGGCATTTGTGTGGAATTTTGTGGGTAACACGGTAAGCTGGGAATTCACACTACTCAGAAATTTTATATGAGGTGTCATCTTACATCTGCATATAACCATGGTCTCCTGCTCTGGTAAGTTTAACTAATCTACAAGAAAAGTCACCTCTAAAAATCTTCTGTACTCTTCACTATCTAATCCAGATTCTGCCATTCTCAACCTCTCCTCATCATCCATCTGTTGTGCTAAGATTGCCAAGTCAACAGGTGTGAAGTATGATCCCTGTAGCAATGCATTCAAGCAATGCTGGGCACAAAGTGACCCTTCTTGCTAAAAAGAAAACAGAACTGAGCACAGTCCATTAAACTCAACGCACTATGTCCCAAAATGACAGCAAACATTTACAGGCACAGAATCGCTAAGTAGAAATGCTGTCTTCTGCTAGGCTACACATAATAACGCAAACTTGGTTAGTGTTTTGCCAAATACATGCCAACAAATATGCCGATTGCAGCCGCCGAACTGTATGACTAAAATTTATTTTCGTTTTGGAATTTACTTATTGTAATTCACGAAAAAATGAACAATCAATGAAAATTCTAAATAGCGTTAATTCCACGATTTATAACCTTACACATAAATGACATTAAATTATTCATCCACACCTTTTCGTGGAATATTGCTTCCATATTGCAAACGTAACTGACGGTCACCAATGAAAACGAAGTACGGTTCCTGATGTTTTACGTTCGAGTGTTGACATTCAACATGGCGGCATGTCGTCAGTGCTGTGCTGTGTGGTGGTGAGGCAGTTGGTTTAAAATATTTGTATTATAAGAGTGTTAACAAGCTTATGGATTGGATATCGTTACGTAATACTATTGAAGAATTTTATTTTCATATTTTTGTACTTTGTATATTCTATGTATAGAATTATTATTCCAAAGCATTAGGGCGAAGACAAAGTTTTTTCTAGGCTACTTTTCAAGAAATATATTGAAACTAAAAGTTAATGTCTGTTGTCCGTGTTTTAAATTTGTAAAATTATAACGTTCGTCTTGAAGATTCTGTAATTACAATTATCAGTGACTTCATAAGTTTTGGTTCAAGAGTAGAGGGTCAAAGTACGCAGTTCTACCTAACGTGCCGTGCATTCTTATGGGCCACAATTGTAACCGGAACGTGTAATAGTATATTGTTTTTCATACATTAAAAAATGGTTTAATCGTGATCAAAGTTTCCAAATGTAGATTACTAACAAGGCAATGGGCGTTTACTGTTTCAGGAATTTTCAGTATGTATATAAGATTTAGTACCTGAAATTTTTATCAAGCCAGGCAGTAACACTAAGTTTTCTTCTGTTTCAGCTTGTGTATTTGTTAGATTAGAAAACTTGAAACAACGATCCAGGATTAAAAAACAACCCACACACAATCTGCACCCAGCACGCATTGAAGACATCTGAGGATTTTGCCAACTTTATTTCTCACTTAGGATCTCCATTAACATAAGTGACTCAGATTTCTTACTAGCAATCAGTGTTTGCCATAGCAATTATTGGAATTATTACAGTACTGCATTAATATCTGTTGATTGAACTAAAACTAAGGAAACCTCCACTGTGTTTTTTTACATTTTGTACATTTTTCCCGATGGTAAGAGGCCTACAGTAGGCTAAATGTTGCATTGTATCCACTATCTTCATAGAGTTATACTTCACTCGTAAAGAAACGTTCTGTGATACATCATTCTTAAGCTGAAGTTTATAAGTACGTAGCTAATCAAACTAAGGTAACCTGTCAAAGACTATGTCCAATAATCCTCAGTGGAAATCGTTCCAGCCGCCAAACATGAACTCAGACACTGCAATACTGGACTTCAAATCTCTGACGATTCCCAACAGTTCCACCACGTCTAATTTTCACAACTCTCCCAATGGAACGAATTTCAATAGCAGTAGTAATCACTATCAGGGTGCTTCATCAGCTCCAAAGGACTCTTCTAGTAATGCATACACTAATAAAGCGACGTCCAGTAATCATTATTCAGCCAGTTACAATTCATATTCCACTTCAAATAATGGAAGAGGAGGTGGGAGGTTCCCCATTGGCACATTCACAGGAACTGAAGGCAGCAGCACTATGTATAATGGTGAAAGCATAGCATCTCCTCCACTGAATACTACGGGTTCCTCAAATAATTCCACCACCAGCTACAATGATTCTGCCCTTGGTAGTCAGGGCACACGTGAAACTGGCATAATTGAAAAGTTACTGGTAAGTATATATCATCAGCATAGCAAAGGTTGGAAGGGAAAACTGGAAGGAAGAAACTACATGGCAGGCCTCAGCATAGGTGGAAGGATCTTAAGGAACTAACTAGTTAAGTTGGGACTTGATTCATGTAGTTTAGCATAGGGACCAATGTGTCATGCTGTTATGAACACAATAGTGAATCTGTTCCATAAGAGTCATTAACCCTGGTTTTTGTGGAATAGCCTGTTGCCCCAATGCTTCCATTCCCACACTTGAAGGATGCTCTATAGGCCTGTTCAAACCCATGTCATCCTTTAGGGGACATGAAAGCTGGAGACTTTCTTAGGTGACACACCATTTGCTGTTATGCTTGATTATGACCCGGGTAATGTGTTGAAGGTATTTTACTTGAAGGCCTGTGACATGTCTTCTGTGAAGTGTTCTTGTTTGTTGCTGTCTATTGAAAGCATACAAAATCTGTTTGGTTCAGAAAGGTGCCCTGGAGTAGGTTCAATTCAGTACTTGAGACTCTCCTGCTCACATGTGGCTTTGTACTTGTATGTCTTTGGTACCTACAGGATGATACATTGTTATAGCCTAGAATAGTGTAATATGGTTAATAATATATAGTACAATTGTGCAGGCACTATAGTTATGGTATAATTGACTGATGTTGGACTAGGTTGGCTAGTCAGGTTATCACGAGACAGTCACGATTGTATTTTGGTGTGGTGGTGAGTAGGGGGTGGTGGTGGCGGTGGTAATGGCAGTAGCAGTAGCAGCAGCAACAATAGTAGTAGTAGTAGTAGTAGTAGTAGTAGTAGTAGTAGTAGTTAGCAGTATATTTTACTGGTATTTGGGTTGTGGTTTGGGTGTGGTAGTAATAGTATATAGTTCACACAGTTTATCGTTGGTAATTCACTATATACACTAATAGTGTGGGTTTGGTTTGGGTGTTGTGGATGTATCCCTGTGACATTTATTTTTGTTCCTTGGATGAAGGAGCCAATTCAGGAATGTTGGTTTGAATCCACAGATGTCTGAACATCATTATTCCATCAGAAGACAGGCTGTTATGGTGCTGTAAGAGATATGTCACATGTTTTAAATTCACTGACCTGTGGTATAATTTCTTTTTGATTGAAGTGTGTAGTGCACAGGTACTATGCATGAAATACATGAACTGTCCATAATATAATGGAAGAACTGATAACTTTCAAAGAAGACATGGATCTAACATGTAAGTTGTAGTGAAAGAACATTAATGGAGGAGTGCATAATAGGTGAATTCCAAAACTTTTTACTGCAAGGAATTCTTACATTTTATCTGTTGTATATTCTCTGTTGCCACTTGTATCAGGAAGAAAATGTTGTATTCCAGTACCTACTCTAGGCCATGCAAACTTAACTGTAGAAGGTACCCTCGTGTAGAGTATTATTTAATAAATGTAATGTGTATGTTACCTTGCCAGTAAATTACTGTCATTTATTGTGGACAACTTGGAGAATTCAAAACAACTATTTGATTTGAAACAAATTCAGACATGCATAGCATAAACACGTTGTAGAATTCAACCTCTTCATGCCCCATGTTATCCTCTTAAATTACAAGAAAGTAGAGTACTATACAGTTATCAAGTTATTCAAATAATGTTTCATCTGCCATTGAAATTTTAAATAATATAATGGAACTGTTTAGGCTCACATTATAGTATTGTATCCTATCTTATACCTTTTCTGTTGAAGAACTGAATTTGTTTAGGAGGAAGATATGTAAAAATTCTTAACTTCTGATTTACATGTGTGTAAAACCATTGCCTTGGGAAAAACTATATTGTTAGGATAGGGAAACCCCAAACTAGTGTGATTTCTAGGATTTGAGGCAAGCCCATGTGGAGAACACACAATAGAACTGTTGTAAGGGTGCAAGGAGACACGCGTATGAAAATTTTAATCTAGAGTAATTTTTAGAATATGGTAAAAACATAAATTATTGTTCCTCAGATTGCAGTGCACATTTTAGTGTGCTGGTGTACTAGTTATAGATATGTATGAAGAAAATATTTTATTGACATAATAGTAATAATTATTGTCTTAGTATTGTGACATGTTCTCTATCATTGGCATGGTGCTGTGAAGAATCTGTACCCTATTTACTTCAGCTGTCCTATCAAATTACCTGCCTCAGTATTGGTAGTTTTGGAAATTTGGAATTTAAACATGTTGAATGATATTGATGCTTCTTTTGTGGCCAGTGCTATAGCCCTGTGTTTAAAAAATAAAATGAAAATTTGTTGCTGGACCAAGGAATGGTACAAATGAAGACCACAATACACACATAATGATCATATGACAGACTTAAGGCTGAGAGAACCAAACTACTACAACATTTTTTGCGGTTGGATGGCTTATCATTTGCTGAGCTACTTGCAATTGTTACCTCTTACAGTCACTGAAAAAACTATGTGAGAGAAGAAGTCACTGTCAGCATTTATCCATTATGCCAGGCTATTTGGCCACTGGAAATGGTTTTGAAGACCTGAAATTCATGATTCTCCTCAATCCACTGGAGACATGTTTACTGCTTGGCAGACAGATGGTAACTGAATGAATACTGCACAGTGCTGTCCATAGACTATTTCATATATTGCACAACCCTTCAATATTACCCCTAGACAGTCAATATTGTGTAATATCATTTACGTCAAGGGGTATCTGAACACAGAGTATTTAATATTTCTTCAGCGTGAAATGTAGAGGGTGTGCCTTTACTTTGACAGCTGTAACATTTTCACTGTAGTCACTGTATGCATTTTCAGTAGTTTACTGCAAGAATTTTGTAACCTTATATTACTTATTTGAATTAGAAGTAAAATTTCCACCTGATAGTATTACAAAGTATGATTTTGAAGTTACTTTACCTGTGTTTTCTTCAGCATTCTTATGGATTCATTCAATGTTGTGAGCGTCAGGCACGTCTCTTCTTCCACTTCAGCCAGTTCAATGGCAATATAGAACATCTGAAGATTGGGGATCCAGTTGAATTTGAGATGACGTATGATCGGAGGACTGGCAAACCAATAGCAAGTGCTGTAACAAAAATAGCACCAGAAGTTGTAAGTGACACCTCTGTACTTGTTTAGAGATAGTGAGTTGGTTTTATTTGTAAGTTACATTATTTTCTTCACAATTTCCTTTCCAGGTGTTGAGTGAAGAGCGTGTGACAGGTACGGTAACAACAGAACTGCGCAGTGAAGGTTCAGGTGGTGACACGCAAGGACGGATCAGTTATGAGAATCGTGGGGAGTGCTTCTTTCTGCCTTACAACAAAGATGACGTGGAGGGAAATGTTACCTTATGCTCAGGAGACAAAGTCAGCTTTCAGATAGCCACCAATCAGCGGTAAAGTTTAATGTAGCTCTAACATAATTTAGTTGTTCAAAATTACTCCATGTGTAGTTCGCGTTAAAAGAGTAGCATGCCATTGCTTCTTTGGTTGACCACTTTGTCTGTGTAGCAGTGGTAACTTGGGGGCCTGCCATATTCGGCTGGAGAACCCCGCACATCCAGTAAAATACCAAGGCGTGGTCTGCTCCATGAAGGAAAGCTTTGGGTTCATCGAACGAGCTGATGTAGTGAAGGAAATTTTTTTCCACTTCTCAGAGGCAAAAATGAAAGAGGAGCTACGACTTAATGATGATGTTGAGTTCACCATCCAGACAAGAAATGTGAGTTGATCATGGTCTGATAGTCCATTTTCTTTAGGTATGCCCATTCATTTGGAAACATAGCTTTTAAGAAAGTGTGCTTGACTGTTTAACTGAATCAGTCTTCCCCTCTGTCCTCATTGTGTTTTCTTTACCTCATTGCTTGCACTTACTGCATTAGCAAATTATATATCTCATGGTTGCTTTGTAGGGATTGTACAGGTGCACAGTTATTAAATACAGGAAGCAGTTTATAATATCCTTAAGGAAATTTTGGGGTTTTTTTGATGACCCATACCCAAAATTGCATCAGGAGGGTTTTTAAGTAGTTGTAATGCAATTTGTAATGTAGAATGAAATGAATTCTTATTGTAGCACAGCTAATGATCATAGTTATTACACCCAGTTACCACAGTTATGCTAAACCCTTGGAAGTAGACATGATAGTGAGATAATGCTTATTAACTTCTTACCAGTAATCCTAATACTTCACTTCTGCATTATGTAAATTTTTGTGAACTCCAGAAAGATACCAAGAAAATATTCAGGGTCTTTCTTTTTTAAAAATTTTTATGCTGCTTACAGCTCGGAGAAAGCTCCCTCTTTGGGTCATACAGAAATTTTTGCATTGTTTGTTATTTCAGAGTAGGAAGTTGATAATAGTTCGCAGAGTAGTGGCAGGGGTTATATTCTGTTTTGTTCAGTCATATTGCATAATGATGTTCAAGTTAATGTCCAGAAGTTTCTATGTCAAGTTTACTTTCTTATGGAACTTGGGTGAGGACCAGTCAGAATAATGCTAAGCACCAGGGTGGGGTATGTTGAACAGTACAACTGTAGTTATCTGCTTTTTGGGAAGTTCAGTTGTGTTACATGGTACAGAGTCGAATTCACAAGTTTACCAGTTTCTGGTCTTCTTTGAATCCTCATTTTCCTTTCATAAGTTGAAAGATGTGACATTACTGCTCTAATTTGACTGCTTGGGCCACAGTTTCTGCAGTACTGTCAAATGACAACTGAATGCTGTCCCCGACCCCACATTTATGATTTACTGCCAGCCAAGGTCAAGCTTTATAAGAAATTAAATAGGCTGTAGTGAACTAAAAGTTACTGTAGAATGTTAATTTTATGTTGTATGCTGCCCATAAGCTGAAATCATCATGCAAAACTTAATTTATTTGACTGTGTACTTACTGTTGTGGTTGGAAACATGAAAAGAATGGCTTAATTAGAAATCCCTAATGCTGATTTATCACATTAGAATATTTGGTGACTTCTTATTGGAACTCACAGTCTATTAAAAACAGTCTGTTATTGACTTTCAGAATGTTTTCATTAACTTATTAAGTGGTCATATTATTAATGGCAATCATTGACCCAGAATTTGAGCATGTGTTTTTTCAGTGCGTACATTGCTATTTAGATTCATTTAATTTTCCTTCTTTTATGCAGCAAATGTGGTTAGTGATGTTATGCTTTACTTATCGAATATGATTTCTCATTTTATTCTTTCAATACTGTTTATAGTTCCCAAATTGTTTCTTTTTGGCACACTGCCTGACTTTCTGGAAGTGACTTTGGCAATTGTTTAATCACTGTTTTACATAGCCAAATAAAAATACAAAAGTAAAGTGTTTTGTTGAAAGTGCCTGATGTTTATTAAACATGTTGAACCACATCTACAGGGTAAGGAAGTAGCATGCAACATTACAAAGCTGGAACCAGGCAGTGTTGTGTTTGAAGACATGTCTACAGACATTGTAAAAGGACAAGTTTTGAAACCACTGGAACGGGGACAGCAAACACGTCATCAGAGCGACCCCTTACCAGGACGTATTCGTTACCGTGCACCTGATCATTCAGAAGTTGAAGTGCCATTTGGAGACAAGGATCAGAAAAGAGATTTTACTCTCAGGTAGGTGGTTTGGGGGTTTAAAGAAATTTATGAGGGAGCTAGATTTTCTGAGTCCTGAGATTTTAGACAGTTCAGATTGTACAGTAAAGCAATTGTATGGTCTTTGTTTTAGTGCCATAATAATTTGCAAATGCAAGGGATAAGCACCATCTTCAGAGACCAAATGCCATCCTTTTATGTTTTCAAAAAATGCATACTGTGTTGTCATAAAATATTTGAACAGTTTACCACTTCATCGGACAAGTTGTGGGAATGTAAAGGCACAATCTGAAGTAGCATTTAGAATGGCAAATGACCTAGCATGCCATATGATTGTGTCTGTGTGTTTGCTTGTTAGCAATTTTAAATATCCATGCTAAGCCAGAAAAACTCAGGTCATCAGGACATACAAGTGGCATTTAAATCCGTCTCAGCAATGTTAATGATTCGTAACACTATATATGCAATATTTTCAAAGAGTTTTCTACTGTACTACTTGTGTATGTTTTGCATGATTATGTGTAATTATTATATTTATGACTTATTCCGTGTTCTACTGTCATTTTTGCAAATATTCAGATTCATGTCAATGAATGCAGCAACAACATTAAACTAGGGAAATGTGCAAAAACGGCTCCATCATTATTTATCACCGTCTGTCATCCACCGCATCTTTACACCTAGCACAAGAAGGGACATGAAATTGAAGTACTCTAATTCAGCACTGCCATCACCAGGGCCAGACTAAGGGGTGTGCCTGCTGGGCAGCTGTGTGGGGTGCCAACCTGTAAGGGGCACTAAAATAGCACCAGAATAATTGGATCTATGGTCCTAGTAAACTCTGGTTTCCACATGTGAAATAATTTCTCTGAAACTTTCTGCATTTTAGGCATGTGCACATACACACACACACGCACAAACACAAAGTTTTGCCAACCTGCATCCTAGGCCTAAAAATCTTAAAGAATAAACACGTAAGTTGTAGCAAACGCCAAATTATTAGCCTGCCCAGAACACTGAAGTCTCTCAGGCCAGGCCTGGCCATTGCAGTGTCTTATATTCATGCACTCAACTTGTTTACAGTTGTTATAAACATGTGTGTGGAGCATTTTGAAACAAATTTGCATTTGTATACAATTTGCTGAAAAGAAACAATTTTTTTCTTTTGATATAGACATGGTGACTGGGTACAGTTTCAAGTTGCAACAGATCGCCGAGATCAGCTTCGTCGAGCCACCAGTATTGCCTTGCTTGATGAATCATTCTTGGTGTCTGGAGAACGCCGGGAACAGGGTGTTGTAGCAGCACTAAAAGAGGGGTTTGGTTTTCTGCGCTGCACAGAGAGAGATACACGCCTCTTTTTCCACTTCAATGAAGTTTTGGTTGTTGACCGTGAAATCAGTGTTGGTGATGAAGTAGAATTTACTGTTGTTCAGGTCTGCATTAGTTCACTTATATTTCATATTCATAGCTTTGCATAAAATGCCTCGCAGCATTATTTCGAAACCGTTTTTCATGAGAAGTGTTACACATTTCGAAATGACACATTTCATGCATTTGGCAGTTTAAAGAAGAATTTTTTTCATTCTGGTCCACTGTCATTCCTGAGACCAGAAAAACTAGCTTGTTAAGTTACCATGTGTCTCCTCCTATGTGTGAAGATTATGGCATTGGTGGGCACTGCCTAATCTGCATTCTCCAGTAACAATATGGTGGAAGTAGAAACTTGTGAAGTGGGAGCAACACCAGAACCGCTTACGTAGTGTATTGAAATGATATATATTAATAGTTAATGGCAAAATATTTAATTTTTATTGAATATTTTAGTTGAATGTAAATAACAGCGGTTGTGAAAACATTTTCTTTAACTGATGTTTCAGTCATTCATGTACTGCATTTGTTTGACCATAATGAGGTGTTCTTTGCAATTAAAGCATTAGAGGTTATTACTTATTTACGAGTGAGAAATGCTGCAGACTGAAGGTGATTTCTAAGATGATAAACACCAGTAGTTGTGACACTAATTTAAATCGCTGAGACATAAATCATGTTTTGATTTACAAAGCACAAATAAATTACAGTTGTGGTTCACACAGAAACACATATTGTGTCAATAGTTTATTGATATATGTTTGCTGAAGGATGCCATACCTGCCAAATGATGCCTAATTTGTTATTTTTTGTGTTGAGCTTGTCACATAATTTTATTATTAATAGGTTACTTCATGTGGGAATGTTATAACCCAGTGTTACTCTTCTTGTGGGATGAAATAATAAGGCTGTCCTAGCAGTGTGTATATAATTGTTACGTACGAGTGGAGAAAGTAGATAATGTACCAGTACACAAATAATTGGGTTGTGCAGTAAGAAACACGCCCAGACTTACAAGATGATTAGGTAACTTGTTCAATGAGAAGCATTTATTTGTCTTCTTACTAAAAAAGATTGACTTCAGTGCTGGCTGCTATCTTCTTTGTTCAGATATGTGCTTCCTACAACACTTGAACAGAAATTGGTTGTGTTTTGCTGCCTTTATTTTTGAGTTGTCATCTAAGTTTGATTTTGTAGTTTGATATCTTATTTTTTGTTTAATTTCAGGATCAGTCATCATTTTCCAACAGTCGGCAAAGTGCAATCCGCATTAAACACCTACCACCAGGAACAGTTCAGTTTGAGACTATTACTGAAAAAAATGTGTCTGGTGTTGTTGGAAAAGAAGCACCTCCTCCACCTGGTGGTTGGGGATGCCGCAGTCCAACCAAGGGTGGCAGTCAGGTTAGTTTCCTTAACACCTGTTTGTCTTACTGAATTACATGTTAATTCCTGAATAGTCCGGTTACCCAGGCGGTTCTTCCGCTTCATGACTTCTGCTGTAATTCAGTCTTTAAAGTTGAGGTATTGTTCGACTTTTCAAGATATTTGGCTGCTGCAACAATTTGATTTTCTGGTTCAGAGAACTGGTGTGTGACATTCCTACAGTAACAGTGTATTCCAATAGAAGTGTGACTGGTAGTTATTTTATCCCCAGTTTCTCGCTCCATAGCAGGTGTGCGAGTATATTATTTGAGGAGGTTCTTATGTAGAGTTGTGAAAAGTGGCCTGACTTTATGTCTGTCCATTTATCTGCATGGAGCAACTGGGCTCATACTGGGTGGATTTCTTTTGCAATTTTATATTGAGTGTTTTTACTAAAATATGTCAATGAAGTTGGAAGTTTGATTCAAATCAGGTAAAAATAAGTTACTTTGCATGAAGACATAAATTTCCATCTGTACCTTTAATTCTTCTTGAGCTGAAAAAATCAAAACACACATTTTGTATGTCATATATATGTATGTATATATGTAGTTTAATCATGCCGATTCACAAGGTAGCGTATTTACCCAAATGAAAGACAACTCTGATCTAAGATAACCCCCGAGATATAACACATCTGCCAAAGGAAAATGTATTTATCCAAATGTAAGATGTTGCAGCAAAAATGAAACATCTTTTGAGAAAACATATTTTACCATTAGTTTTATACACTTAACACATTGGCGTCCGACAGCTGTGAACACTGCCCACCCCCCATGGACCGGCCATTTAAACTCTGAACCGGACCTTTAACCTTACAACTCCATAGTACCGTACGAGTCCCTTTACGTGAACATAACTTTTCTCAATATAAACATATTTAGTTAAAATTTTATTTCTGTACTCACCAGGTATTCTAGTAGTGTTTCAGGATATGGTACCTCTTGAAGCATTCTCCTTTGTGTAGAGGCACAGTGCAAAAGGAGCATATGTATTGTGTTTCTTTCCTCTTCTTGTGTGCAACACAAACACGACACAGCTTTGACGGATACTTCTTATTTCCTGTCACAATTGCTTGCAACTTATGTTTCTTCACGTCTCCCCCTAATAACCTTCCTGGTGGGTCTTGATGTGGTGCCCTGGGAG
>Ga0123357_10005137_pt1 | contig 15611 bp, 15 predicted proteins | sample TergutEmb28metaG_FD_89873 | JGI IMG/M metagenome (GOLD analysis project Ga0123357, IMG submission 89873) | Embiratermes neotenicus P4 segment gut microbial communities from Petit-Saut dam, French Guiana - Emb289 P4 | ecosystem: Host-associated > Arthropoda: Insects > Digestive system > Gut ... | reverse complement strand
TGATGCCGAAGAACAAGCTGGCCCGCCAGCAGATCGGCAAACTGAAGGTGTACGCCGGCCCCGAGCATCCGCACACCGCCCAGAAACCACAGCCCTACGAGATAACCCAGGTGGCCCAGTGACCGAAGTGACTGAAGAAGTGTTGGACGAGCAGGTCGAGGATTTCGAGGCTGCCGAGGTCGAGTCTTTCATCGACGAGGCCGATCACGAGATCGCCTATCGCGCCGATGGCACAAATGCGGCCCCCAAGGTGGCGCCGACGCGTCCGGCCGTGATTGCCGCTGGTGGTGGCACTGGTCGTCGCAAGGAAGCCATCGCTCGCGTCCGTCTGGTGCCCGGCACCGGCAAGTGCACGGTCAATGGTCGTCCGCTTGAGGATTACTTCCCCAACAAGCTGCACCAGCAGACGGTCAACGAGCCGCTGGTGACCGCCGATGTGGTGGGGTCGTACGACGTCATCGCCCGCATCACCGGTGGTGGGGTCACCGGCCAGGCCGGTGCTCTTCGCCTTGGCATCGCTCGGGCCCTCAACGAGATCGACACCGAGGCATCCCGTCCGGCGCTCAAGAAGGCCGGCTTGCTGACCCGTGACGCCCGCGCCAAGGAGCGCAAGAAGGCCGGTTTGAAGAAAGCCCGCAAGGCTCCGCAGTACTCAAAGCGTTAAGCGCTGACAAGCTTTCGGACGCGCCCACCCCGCTTGGGGTGGGCGTTTTCGTTGGTGAACGCGTTTTTTGTCTTTAAGGTCATTCGTTTTGGGGGCAAAGCAGGTACGTCCACCCGGTTGGGCCCAGGCGGTAGACGTGCTGGTCGCCGGTAGCATACAGGTAGTCGCCGGAGGTGCACAGCGCGTGTAGTTCGCTGTCGGGTTTGAGTGGAATGTCGACGGGGGCGAGGTGGCCCGTGCCGCCTGGGGTGAGGAGCTGGTCGAACGCGGTGATGTACAGGTGGCCGTCGTGCCAGGCCAGCGCATCGAAGTTAGCGCTAATAGCAGGGTCACTGTGGTCGGCTAACGTGTGGTCGGCGGCCAGATGTACCAAGGTGGCGTTTTGGCCGGCTATCCATGCGCCGTTCTCGTGTGGCAGAACGCAGAGCAGGTCGGCTTTGGTCGGGGCGTCGATAGTGGTCCATGCCGAGGCGCCTCGTGTACGAACGGCGATGAAGCCGCCTGACCCGACGGCGAGCAGCGTCCCATCGGCGAGTTGGGTGAGGGCTCGCAGGTCGCATGTGGGTTGCCCGTCGACGGACGGGATGTAGAGGCCATCGTCTTGGGCGGTCCACTGATCGTCGGCATACCGGTAGACCTGGCGTTGTCCGCCGCACACATAGACACCGTCGGAGGTGAGGCACAAGTTTTCCATCCACATCCAGGGTTCTCGTACCGGTGCTTTGGTCTCGATGGGGTCTTGTTTGGGTAGTTTGGTCCAGAGGGTGGCGTCGCGTCCGATGGCGTAAATCTCGGTGAGCCCCGGGTTGGTGGTTGACGGTCTGGCGGCCAGGCCATGAGCCAAATCGTGGCGGATGTCACCGGTGAAGCCCCAGGACTTGTCAGGGCGGACGAAATACATGCGGGTGAATGTCGGCTCGTCCCCTTGGTCAATCATGAAACTAGCGAGAATCACCGCGCCGGGGCTGGCTGCCGGCGTCATGAGGGTGAAATATGCCGATGACTTGTTCATCGATTGTTACCTTTCTGCTAATTCATGCAGGCATCTTGTCCGCCTACCGCGGCACGTCCAACGTGACAGCGATCTCGTCCCACAGGTGTTCCAGCGTCTGGGCGGCGACAGCACGGGACGCGACGAGGTTGCGGTTGGCTTCCTCAACCGGACGGCGGGCTTCCAGATAGCATTTGAGTTTGGGCTCCGTGCCGCTGGGACGCACGACGGCACGCACCGTCTTGCCGGCCAGCATCACCGCATCGGTGGGGGGTAACTTGCCGCCGGTGAGCAAATCGGTGACCCGGACGGTTTCACCGGCCAACTGCGACGGCGGGGCGTGGCGCAGGCGTTTCATCATGTCGGCGATCTGACCGAGTTTGGCCACCCGTACCGAGTGTTGCGCAGTGGCATGCACACCGAAGGCCCTGTCGATCTCGGCCAGACGGTCGGCGATGGTCAGGCCCTGGGCCTTGAGTTCGGCCGTCAACCGCAGCAACAGCGCGGTGGCCGATATGCCGTCCTTGTCGCGTACAGCAACGGGGTCGCAGCAGTAGCCGATGGCCTCTTCGTAGCCAAACGCCAGGTGGGGCACCCGTCCGATCCACTTGAAACCGGTCAAAGTAGTGGTGAAGCGGCGGTGCGCCGCGTGCGCCATCGTCCCCAAAAGGGTGGACGAGACGACGGACGCGGCAAACGTGCCGGGCACGCCGCGACGCAAGGTGTAGTCGCCCAGCAGGACGCCCAGTTCGTCGCCCGTCAGGCGCCGCCAGGTGTTGTCTATCGGCGCGGCGGCGGCGCAGCGGTCGGCGTCCGGGTCGGTCGCGATGGCGATGTCGGCGCCCCGGGACTGGGCCAGCGATATGGCGAGATCCATCGCGCCGGGCTCTTCCGGGTTGGGAAAGGGGACGGTCGGGAAGTCGGGGTCGGGGTTGACCTGTTTCTCGACTATCAGCGGCGCTGGGAAGCGGGCGGCATCTATCACCTGATGGACGGCCTTGGCGCCGACGCCGTGCATGGCTGTGTAGGCCCAGACGACCTCACGCGCGGGGGCAGACGCGACCACCCCGGCGACGCGGGCAACATAAGCCTGCAGTAGTCCGTCGCCGATGACTTCGTAGGTTTGGGATCGGCCGATGTCTGCCAACGGCCGGGCGGCCCGCTTGGCGATTTTGGCCGCGATCTGGGTATCCGTCGGCGAGACGATTTGCGAACCGTCGCCCAGGTACACCTTGTAGCCGTTGTCCTCGGCGGGGTTATGGCTGGCCGTCACCTGCACGCCGGCGGCACACCCGAGGTGCAATACGCCGAAGGCGACGACGGGTGTGGGGGTGGGCTCGGGTGTCAGCAACGGCTTGAGCCCGGTGGCGGCCATCACCTCGGCGGTGTCGCGCGCAAACTCGGCCGACATGTGACGGGCGTCGTAGCCGATCAGGACGGATGAACCAGGCTTGACGCCGCCGGCCGACAGCAGCCAGTCGGCAAAACCGGCGGCGGCTTGGGTCACAACGACCCGGTTCATGCGTGCCGGGCCAGGGCCCAAGGCGGCTCGCAAACCGGCCGTGCCGAAAGTCAGGGGGCCGGCGAAGCAATCTCGCAATTCGTCCAGAGCAGTCTTGTCGCCGTGGTCGGCGGCCGTCAGCAGACGCTTCAACTCGGCCTTGGTCCGCTTGTCTGGGTCTTGGCCGATCCAGGCCTCGGCTTTGGCTTTCAGGCCGGGCCGAAGGCCACCGATGCTTTTCATGCGCACCACTTTAGTGCGCTGCACCCGATGTGGGTGCGCGTTGCCTGGCGCCAGTAAACTTGTCGGGTGACCACCTCGCAAATCGCCGTCCGTTTGGCCTGTCCGGGCGACGTTTCGGCGATCCACGACGTGACGCGGCAAGCGTTCGCCGCCCGTCAGCCGCTCGACCCGCCGGCAGAGGCCCTGTCGGACACAATCGATGACGTCACCGCCGCGCTTGACGCCGGTGTCGGCGTCATCGGCGAGGTGGACGGCCGGATCGCCGGGTCGTTGTTGGTGCGTCTGGACGAGGCGGCCGGCGGTCAAACCATCGCGACTTTGCGAAGGGTCGGCGTGCTGCCCGAGTTCCGTCACCTCGGCGTGGCCGATGCCATGGTGCGAAGTACCCTGCGGGGTTTGGCGGATTCGGGGGTGCGACGGGCGCGGCTTCTGGCACGCATGGAGTTGCCGCAGATAGTCGCCTGGTGGCAGGCCCGGGGGTTTCTGATCGATCACGACGTGCCGCATGGGTTTATCATGTCGGCCAACTTGCCGTCACCCGTGGACGTGCCTACCCCCGACCACATGCGGGCACTCGGTCGGTCGTTGGCGAAGCATATGCGGGCGGGGGATTTGGTGATTGCGTCGGGCGATCTGGGCGCCGGCAAAACGGTCCTGGCCCAGGGCATCGGCGAAGGTCTGGGGGTTACCGGGCCAGTCATCTCGCCAACCTTCGTGCTGGCGCGCGTTCACAAGTCCGCGGCCGGGCTAGGGTTGGTTCACGTCGACGCTTACCGGCTGGCCAGCGCGGCCGAGTTGGAGGACATCGATGTCGACGCCGCTTTGACGGACTCGGTGGTCTACATCGAATGGGGCGCCGGGCTAGCTGAAGGGTTGAACGACCAGCGACTGGAGGTCCACATCGAGCGGTTGCCCGGCGACACCCGGCGTGTCTACCTGATGCCAGTCGGACGGCGCTGGCGCGAATTGGCCGATTGGGAGGCTGCATGACCGACCTAGTTTTGGGTATCGACACGTCGACCTGCGTGTCCGTCGGGTTGGCGGACGGGGAGCGCGTGCTGGCTTCGGCGCAGGCTGGTGACACCCGCAGCCACGCCGAGCTTTTGGCGACCACCATCCAGGCGGTGGTCGGCGAGGCTGGCGTCGGGCTGGACGAGGTTACCCGCATCGGTGTCGGCGTGGGCCCAGGGCCGTTCACAGGCCTACGGGTCGGCATAGCGACGGCCCGGGTGCTGGGCGAGGCGCTGGGCGTGCCAGTCACCGGGGTGTGCGGCTTGGATGTGGTGGCGGGGTACGTGCCGTCGGTTCGGGGCCCCTTCCTGGTGATAGCTGATGCCCGCCGTCAGGAGGTCTATTGGGCGCAATACGACGCGTCAGGCCTGCGGGTGGCCGGGCCATCCGTCGGTGCGCCGGCCAGCCTGCCGGCGATGCCGGGGTTTGGCCCTGGTGTGGCCGTCTATCCCGACCTGGCCCGTGGCGGTGAACCCGTCGACGTCGACGCCGGTTGGCTGGCCGCTCACCTCGATATGCTGCCCGACGTCGGGTTGGAGCCGCTGTATCTACGGGCGCCGGACGCCGACATCGCCAGCACCCGCAAATCGACGCTGGTCAGCGGGCGACTGCGCCTGCCTAAGGGTGCGGCGTGATGACGGCGACGCAAAGCATTGACATCCGCCCGGCGGTGTCGTCCGATCTGACGGCCATCACGGAGTTGGAGGCCGCCTGCTTCGACGCGGACGAACGCTGGGACGACGAGGCGTGGCGTGTTGAGCTGGAAAGCGGTGCCATGGTGCTGGTGGCCAGCCTGCGCCAGGCTCAGCCGGAATGCGAGGTTTTCGAGCAGGTGGTGGGGACGGCCAGTTTCCGGGTGGCGGCAGACACTTCCGAACTTTTCAGCATCATGACGTCGCCGCAGTGGCGGGGCATCGGTGTGGCCACTCTGCTGCTGGCACGGGGCTTCGAGTGGGCATCCAGCCAAGGGGCCGATGAGATGTTTTTGGAGGTCAGGATCGGCAACGGGGCCCAGGCGCTGTACGCCGACGCCGGTTTTCAGCCGCTGTACGAGCGGACGAACTACTATGGGCCGGGGTTGCACGCTTTGGTGATGCGAAAAGAGCTGTCGGGAGGCCGCGATGAGTGAACCACTGGTGCTCGGCATCGAATCGAGTTGCGACGAGACGAGCGTCGGTATCGTCCGGGGTACGCAACTGCTGGCAAACGAGACTGCGTCGTCGGTCGATCTGCACGCCCGGTTCGGCGGCGTCGTGCCCGAGGTGGCCTCGCGCGCCCACCTTGAGGCCGTCGTCCCCACCTTGCAGCGGGCACTGGACAAAGCCGAGGTCGCGCCCGTCGATCTGGACGCCATTGCGGTGACGGCTGGCCCCGGGCTCATGGGAGCGCTCGTGGTGGGCGTGGCTGCCGCCAAGGCGCTGGCGCTGGCGTGGAACAAGCCCTTGTACGGGCTGAACCACCTGGTCGGCCACATCGGCGTCGACATGCTTGAACACGGCCCATTGGCGCAGCCCAGCCTGGGCCTGTTGGTGTCGGGCGGGCACACCTCGCTACTTCGGGTGGGCGACATCACCGGCGATATTGAAGAGCTTGGCTCGACCATCGACGACGCCGCCGGCGAGGCCTACGACAAGGTGGCCCGGCTGCTGGGCCTCGGCTACCCGGGGGGCCCAGTCATCGACAAGTTGGCGGCCGAGGGCGACCCGTCGGCCATCCGTTTTCCGCGCGGCTTGACATCCCAGAAAGACCTGGAGCGCCACCGTTTCGACTTTTCATTCTCAGGGTTGAAGACGGCGGTAGCCCGCTGGGTCGAGCAACGCGAGGCTGACGGCAAGCCGATGCCTGTCGCCGATGTCTGCGCGTCCTTCCAAGAGGCGGTGGCCGACGTGCTGACGGCCAAGACGGTGGACGCGGCGCGGCATTACGGTGTCACAGAGGTGATCCTCGGCGGGGGAGTAGCGGCGAATTCACGCCTGCGCGGGCTGCTGGAGGAACGCTGCGAAGCCAGCAACCTGACATTGCGCCGTCCCCGCCCGGGGCTGTGCACGGACAACGGCGCGATGATCGCCGTACTCGGGACAGCGACGATGGTTGCCGGGCGCGCACCGTCGGGGCTCACCTTCGGTGCCGATTCCGGCCTTGCGGTGACGCAAGTCGTGGTGTGACGCTAGGCGCCGATGAGGACGACGAAGTCGGTGTTGGAGGCAGCCTTGTAGCTGTCCGGCGGCCCAGATGCCACGGTGACCCCGAACTGTTTGGCCAGGGCGGCCGACGTCTGCGGCTTGGTACCCGTTATGTCGTAGACCTGGGTGCCCGTCACCGTGGTTTTGTAGCTGTCGACCTTGCCGATGGTGAAACCGAGATTCGCCAGAGCGGTGGCGGCGGTAGTGGCTTTGCCGGGTGTGCCGGAGGCGTTTAGCACATCGATGCTGGCGCCTTCCAGGACTGCCGGATCGGCCGACATCTGCTTGGCGATCCACTTTTGGATGTTGTAGTAGTTGTACAGTCCGGCGGCCGGCACAAGGGCAGCCTGCCCGCCCATGTCGGCACTCATCAACAACGCCGGTTTGGCGTTGACGAAGTCGAGTGACTTGAAACTGGATGACTGCAGCTGCTGGGCGAGCGCCACGACCGTCGGTATCTCGTTGGCTGGGACGGTGCTGCGCAAATTGTCGCCAAAGCCTTGGAGTGCAGTATTAACGCCGGCCAGGTTGGTGATAATGCCGTTCTCCTTGGCCTGGTTCAGGAGGCCGACGATGATGGCCTGCTGATTCTGCTCGCGGCTGAAGTTGCCGCCGGACAAACCGTAACCACCATCACCGTTGCGGGCTCGCGCCAGCGCCATGACCAGGTCGGTGGAAAGGCCGCAATGCATTGGGGTGATGCTGTCGCCTTTGCAGCGAACGGTATTTGGCGCCAGCTTGAGGCCGGTGTTGACGTCGTAAATGCCGCGCTTGTCGCTGGGGTAGAGGTCGACATAGATGCCGCCGCCGACGGCATTGGTCAGCGATTCCAGCACGCCGTAGTTGAGATCGACGGCGTATTGGATGCTCAGCCCGGTTATCTGTTCGAAGGTCGGTATTGTCGCCGTCAGGGCAGCCTGGAACTGCGCCTGTGTGGTTTTTTTGCTGAGTTGTTTGCACGAGAAGACTTCATTGACCTTGCCTTGAGAGCCCCAATAGCATCCCGTCGGGTATTTGACCCAAAGGTCGCGTGGGATAGAAATCATGAAGACGTTCTTGTCAGTCTGGCTTAGTGACACGACGATGATCGAGTCCGTCAGCCAGTCGCCTCCAGCCCCGTCGGTGCGGTCGTCGCTGGTGCCCATCATCAGCACATTGGTGCGGCCATTGGCGTCAGTCTTCAGCGGCACCAGGTTTTGGTCGTTGCCGTTGCCCAGATTGCCGAGCACGGAAATGACACTGCCGGCGTTGCAATGCTCGCCGTTCGTCACGCTGCACATGGTGCTGGTAAGGCGCCAGAGGTAGAAACCGGCAACCGACACGAGCAGCGCCATGATTACCAGAAATACTGTGAGCGTTCGCCTCAGGACCTTGCGACGCCGAGATTCAGAGTGGGCCTTTGGCTTGGCGGGTGACAGCGGTTCCTCATCGGCGTAATCGTCGTAATAGTCGTCCGACTCGTCGTAGCCGTAGTCGTCGAACTCGCCAGATGCGGCTGGGGCGGCTGGTGCGACGGGCTGGAACGGCGCGGCTGGGGCGACGGGCGGAGCGATTGGCGCGACGGGTTGAAATGTTGGTGCGACATGCTGAAATGCCGGTGCGACGGGCTGAAATAGTGGCACGGCTGGCGCGACAGGCTGAGCGGCTGGCGCGACGGGCCTGGCGGGGGGTGTGACTGGCCATGCCGGCGCCGGGGCCGGAGCAACCGGCTCCGCGGCGCTGCCGGTCTTGTAGAGCCAGTCGAAATCGGCCTGCGTCGCGCCCCTGTGGGCGGGACCAGGCGAAGCCGGCGGATCGTACGTTGTAGCTGGTGTTTCGGGTGCTACGCGCCGCGGTGCCACTACCGGGGGGGGTGGGGTTGGACGCGGGCTGTCGCCGTAAAGCCAATCAAGATCGGCCTGGCGTTCTCCATCATTAATGTCAGGCATAGGTTCCCAGTATACCGGCTCGACCGCTAGAACGGGTGTAGAGGGCACAAAAACGCCTTGTGGGGTACCTGTGAACTGGCTGGAAACTGCACCCGGTCCGCATGATGTACCATTTCGAACATGACAGACAACATTTTCCCAGGAGTGCCGTCTGGCAGTGATCTCAATGGCGGGTTTGTTCAACCGGGGGTGCCATATGGCGCTCAGCCAGCCTGGCCGGCCCAGCCCGTCCAGCCGGCCCCACAACCGATGGGGGCGCCGGACGGGTACCAGATCTTGCCCGGCCAAGGCGCCGGTTACGGGCAGGGTCAGGCATCGTATGGTCAGGTACCGTACGGTCAGGCGCCTTACGGCCCGGCATATGGTCAGACGCCCTACGGCGCAGGCGGGTACCCGCCGGGTTCGGCGCCGACACCGCCGCGCAACCGAGGTCCGATGATCGCCATAATCGCTGTTGTGGTGGTGGTTGTGCTGGCGGTGATTGGCCTGGCCGTCCATTTCTTGGGCCCGGCTGCCAAATCGTCACCGACCCCGGCCCCAACGTCTTCAGCGCCGACGATGCCTGCGCCGACGGCCACGCATAGCACCACTAAACCGCCGATCAACCCACCCACGTCAACCAGCACCACGGATCTCCAAACAAGCGCTTATTGTGTATCGTACGAGCTTTTTGCGCTGGAGATGATGCTTTTCCCGGATGTGGTGCAGTCCGAGATCGAGTCTGGCAATGTCGCCGAAGCCCAGCAAACCGCTAGCGATCTGCTGCAGATGGCCCAACTGGTGCAGCAGTCTGCTCCCGCCAACATTCGGTCGACCGCCGATTCATTGGTGACGAGTGTGACCAAGGTGAATTCATCGATAAAGGCTGGGCAGGCGCCCGCCCAATCGGACATGGATGCCCTCGCTTCGATCAGCGCGCAACTCGATTCTCTGAGCACGCCGATCTGTGGTCAATAGCGTCTTGTCGAGTACCGAGACGCTAGCACTCGGGTTGCTTGAGTGCTAAGACCGGTGTAGATTTTCCGTTAGCGCTCTGGGTGCCAGAGTGCCAGAACTATGAGACAGAAAGGGGTTTGTCGTGGCAGTCACGATCAAGCCGCTGGAGGATCGCATCCTCGTACAGCCATTGGAAGCAGAGACCACTACGGCGTCGGGCCTTGTCATCCCCGAGACCGCCAAAGAGAAGCCCCAGGAGGGCAAAGTGCTGGCCGTCGGACCCGGCCGGGTCGACGACAAGGGCGTGCGCGTGCCTATGGACATCAAGACGGGCGACGTCGTCATCTACTCCAAGTACGGTGGCACCGAGGTCAAGTACTCGGGCGAGGATTACCTGCTGCTCAACGCCCGCGACGTGCTGGCCGTAGTGGAGAAGTGAGAAGCGTCCAATATGGCTAAGGAACTGCAATTCGACGAGACGGCGCGGCGCTCGCTTGAGCGGGGCGTCGATATCCTCGCCAACACCGTCAAGGTGACGCTTGGCCCCAAGGGCCGCTACGTCGTGCTCGACAAGAAGTGGGGCGCCCCGACTATCACCAACGACGGCGTGACCGTCGCCAAAGAGGTCGAGCTGGACGACCCATACGAAAACCTGGGCGCCCAGTTGGCGAAGGAAGTTGCCACCAAGACGAATGACGTAGCCGGCGACGGCACCACCACCGCCACGGTGCTGGCCCAGGCCCTGGTGCATGAGGGCCTGCGGGCTGTGGCTTCGGGTGCGAATCCGGTGGGCCTCAAGCGCGGCATTGACAAGGCCGTCGAGGCGGTCGTCGCGGACCTGGCCAAGGCCGCCAAGCCGGTCAAGACGAAGGCCGACATGGCCAACGTCGCCACCATCAGCTCCCGTGACGAGGAGATCGGCGACATCATCGCCGATGCCTTCGACAAGGTGGGCAAGGACGGCGTCATCACGGTTGAGGAATCGAACACCTTCGGTACCGAATTGGAATTCACCGAAGGCATGCAGTTCGACAAGGGCTACATCAGCCCACATTTCATCACCGACGCCGACCGCATGGAGGCCGTCTTCGACGACCCGTACATCCTGGTCAACTCGGGCAAGATCTCGTCCATGAACGATCTGCTGCCCCTGTTGGAGAAGGTCATCGCGGCGCACGGTTCGCTGGTTGTCATAGCTGAGGACGTCGACGGCGAGGCTTTGTCGACGCTGATCCTCAACAAGATCCGCGGCACCTTCAGCTCCGTCGCCGTCAAGGCGCCGGCCTTCGGTGACCGCCGCAAGGCCATGCTTGAGGACATCGCCATCCTGACCGGCGCCCAGGTGGTTGCCCCCGAGGTTGGCCTCAAGCTCGACACCGTCGGGCTGGACGTGCTGGGCAAGGCTCGTCGCGTGGTCATCGCCAAGGACAACACCACAATCGTCGACGGTGCCGGCGACGCCACGGCCGTCAAGGATCGCGTGGCGCAGTTGCGCGCCGAGGTTGAGCGTACCGACTCCGATTGGGATCGCGAAAAGCTGCAGGAACGTGTCGCCAAGCTGGCGGGCGGGGTCTGCGTCATCAAGGTCGGCGCGGCCACCGAGGTCGAGCTGAACGAGAAGAAGCACCGCATCGAGGACGCCGTCTCGGCGACCCGCGCGGCCATCGAGGAGGGCATCGTGGCCGGTGGCGGCGCGGCTCTCGTCCATGCCGGTTCGGTGCTGTCGGATGCCCTGAAGCTGACGGGTGACGAGAAGGCGGGCGCTCAGATCGTGGCCAAGGCCATCGTCGAGCCAGCCCGTTGGATCGCCGAAAACGGCGGCGAGCCGGGCTACGTCATCGTCTCGAAGATCGCCGAGATGAAGGCTGGCGAGGGTTACAACGTCAAGACGGGCCAGTACGGCGATCTGATCGCCCAAGGCGTCATCGACCCGGTCAAGGTGACGCGTTCGGCCCTGGCCAACGCGGCGTCGATCGCGTCGCTGCTGTTGACCACCGAAACGCTCGTCGTCACCAAGAAAGACGAAAAGGACGACAAGGCCAGCTAAAGCTGTTGATAAACACAACCAGGCGCGGGTGAGATTTCTTGCCCGCGCTTTGGTTTGTCAAAAACTGATGACCCCGAGGTGCTCAAGCACGATGTTAAGGCCCAAGAGAATCAAGACGATGCCGCCGACCAGTTCGGCGTGGGACTTGAACCGGTTGCCGAGTATGCCGCCCAGGCGCACACCGACTACGGCAAACCCGAAGGTGATGACGCCGATCAGTACCACGGCTCCAAGAACATTGACGCTCAAGAAGGCGAAGGAAACCCCGGCCGCCAGCGCGTCGATGCTTTCGGCGATGGCCAGAGGCACCATGGTGGCCGGCCCGAGTGACGCGGCCGGGGCCGCCTCGTCGTCATCGTCGTGGAAGCTTTCCCAGATCATCTTGGCGCCGATGGAACCCAGCAATGCGAAGGCGATCCAGTGGTCGTATCTTGTGATCTGGGCGGCAAACAGTCGTGCCACGAAGTAGCCGATCAGCGGCATCAGTGCCTGAAAACCACCGAAGTAGGCGCCGACGACCAGGGCACGCCTCCATGACGGCGTGCGAGCCGCCAAGCCGATGCCGATGGCCAGCGCAAAGGCGTCCATTGAAAGCCCGACGGCTAACACCCCCAGCGCGAAAAAACCCACGCGGACAGTTTACCTAGCCCGCGCTAGTACCTCATGTGGACATCTTCGGCGAAGCAGAGCATGTCGCGGATTGCCAGTTTGGTGCCGTCGTCCAGCACCGCTTGGCCGGTCATCCGACCGAACACCTGGTGCTGATCGGTCATGATGACGCCAGCGTTGATCTTGGCCGCCCGGTCGATGATCGGGGTGAAGTCGGCCTCGAAGCGTCCATCCGACGACGAGAACTGCCACGGCTCGGTGTAGCTGTCTGCCGGAATGTGGAACTCGACATCGTCCAGTTTGTGGGCTCGTCTATCGTAGAAAAGTATGTTTTCGGTGGCGGCGGTGGTGTCTCCGAAGCCGTAACCCAAGTTGAAGCCGAAAGGGTACCCGTTGATGAGCGAACTGCCGGACGCCCACTTCCAGGTGTTGTCGTACGTCCACACACCGCGTCCCCAGTCGAGGGTGCCAAAGCAGGTGTCGGGGTCAAAGACGTACTCGCGACCGTCGAATCGCGCCACCCCCGAGGCCGGCATGCAGTTGATCTTCTGGTTGTAGTAGAAAGCGGTCTGGCTGCCTGCCCACGGTGTGGCGATCACCATCGTCTCCGTATCGGGCTGAGCCAGCGTGATGTCGCAAGAAAACGGCTTGTTGCCCAAGAAGTTGGCGAAATCGCACGTCAGGTGCCGCTGACCGGGCGTCACCGAGAACCGCATGGTCACACGCTTGTTCTGGAACAGTGTCTCACCGGGCCCAGAGTTGGCTGGCAACCGCAGCCGGCCCATCGGCAGGGGAGTGAGGATTGTTGCGGTGTGCTCCCGCGGCTTGGTGAAGTCCAGCAGCGTGGCCGATTGCAGGCCGATGTAGCCGTCGTCCGAAATGGTGAGCGCGACGCCGAATTCCTGGCTGAGCACAATGTAGTAATCCCACTCTTTGATGCGGAACTTGGGCGCCTTGATTTGTGCGCGGTCGTAGGTTTGCAGCTGGTGGCGCGACCAGCCGGGTTCAATCAGCACGCCCTGCGCATCGAGCAGCGGCTGGGATGTGGTGGTCTCATGGTTGCGGGTCATCGCCGACTCCCTTCTGCAGGATGGCGCACAGTCTAGCCGGTAGAATGGGAGGCTCGGACGGAAGGTTGACTGTGACTGAAGATTTGACCCTTGAGACCACCCCTACTTGCCCACTCGGCCTGACTTTCGACGATGTGCTGCTGACGCCCCACGAGTCGGATGTCATACCTTCGCAGGTGTCGACCCATACGCAGCTCAGTCGGCGTATCGATCTGCAGGTGCCGCTGGTCAGTGCCGCCATGGACACCGTCACCGAGACGCGCATGGCCATCGCGATGGCGCGCGAGGGCGGCTTGGGCATCATCCACCGCAACCTGCCGGTGGCCGAGCAGGCGCAGATGGTCGATCAGGTCAAGCGCAGCGAGTCGGGCATGGTGACGCAGCCGATCACCATCGGCCCGGATGCCACCATCGGCCAGGTGGACGAGCTGTGCGGCATGTACCGCATCTCGGGCGTACCGGTGGTCGATGCCGAGCAGCACCTGCTGGGTATCGTCACCAACCGCGACATGCGGTTCGAATCCGACCCGTCCCGTCCGGTCGGCGAGGTGATGACGCGAATGCCGCTGATCACCGGACAAGTCGGAATTTCGTCGGAGGACGCGCTGGCGCTGCTGGCCAAGCACAAGATCGAGAAGTTACCGCTGATCGACGCTCAGGGACGGCTCAGAGGCCTGATCACTTTGAAGGATTACGTCAAGTCCGACAAGTACCCCTTGGCGACCAAGGACGATCAAGGGCGCCTGCGGGTCGGCGCGGCGGTCGGCGTGTTCGGGGACGCTTGGGATCGGGCCATGGCACTGGTCGAGGCGGGCGTGGACGTGCTGGTGGTCGACACCGCCCATGGCCATTCGAAGGCCGAGATCGAGATCATCGCCCGATTGAAGGCGGAAAAGGCTTGTGCCGGCGTCGACGTGATCGGCGGTAACGTCGCCACTTTCGAGGCGGCGCGGGCGCTCGTCGCGGCTGGGGCGGACGGTGTCAAGGTGGGGGTTGGGCCGGGGTCGATCTGTACGACGCGGGTGGTTGCCGGTGTGGGTGTGCCCCAGATCACGGCCATCATGGAGGCGGCTAGGGCCTGCCGTCCGGCCGGCGTGCCGGTGATCGGCGACGGTGGCCTGCAGTATTCGGGTGACATTGCGAAAGCCCTGGTGGCGGGGGCATCGACCGTCATGCTGGGGTCGCTGCTGGCCGGTTGCGACGAGAGCCCGGGCGAGCTCGTCTTCATCAACGGCAAGCAGTTCAAGACGTACCGGGGTATGGGTTCGATGGGTGCGATGGCGGCGCGCGGACGGGTCAGCTACAGCAAGGACCGCTACTTCCAGGCGGACGTCACCAGCAACGACAAGATCGTGCCCGAGGGCATTGAGGGCCAGGTGCCCTATCGCGGCCCGCTGAACCAGGTGGTCTACCAACTGGTCGGCGGTTTGCACCAGTCGATGTTCTATTCGGGTGCTCGTACCGTCGATGAGCTGCAGGCCCACGGTCGCTTCGTTCGCATCACGGCGGCGGGGCTGCGTGAGTCCCACCCCCACGACATCATGATGACGGTGGAAGCGCCGAATTACTCAGTTCATGAGTAATTGCTGACAGATGCTTGACAGGCACTGTACGCGCGTATAGTGTTTTGGTCGTGCGTACAGTTAGTCGCCCAGTGTCAGATTTGACGGCCCGGGCCCGCATCCTCGATGCGGCGCTGACCGTCTTCGCTGAACAGGGCGGGTCAGCATCGGTGCGGGCGATCGCGACGGCGGCGGGCGTCTCGCCCGGTCTGATCACCCACCATTTCGGTACCAAAGAAGCGCTCAAGGCCGAGTGCGACCAGCGGGTGCTCGACGCCTACACGGAACTCAAGATGGCGGGTATCGCCAACCCGGCGGGCAGCATGGATCTCGTCAACAACAGCGACCCCGAGCAGATCGCCTTCATTTCGACGGTGAGCACCTACATGATGCGGGCCTTCCTGGAGGGCGGCGAGACGGCCCGCGAGTTCTACCGTCGTCTCGTCGCGCAGATGGGTGAAATCATCGGCGTGGCGGCTGACCAGGGCATGGTACGCGCCGAATGCACAGACGCCATGCACCTGCGTTACATGGCTGGGTCGACGCTCGGATTCATGCTGGTGCAGTTCGTCCTCGACCCGCCGAGCGACAATCAGGGGCTCTTCCAGAGCGTCACCGCCGATCCGGCGCTGCTCGACGCCATGCTCGACGTCCTGACGAACGGGGCGTTCGCCAACGATCAAGTCTTGACGGCCTATCGGGCCGCCAATGGTGGCCAAACTGGCGACCAGGGTGGTCAATCGGACCACAAGGGAACACAACAAAAGAAAGAGAACAATGTCCAATAATGCGATCGAGGTTGAAGGCCTCGTCAAGCACTTCGGTGCTGTTGTTGCGTTAGACGGTCTGGATTTATCTGTGCCGGA
>Ga0123357_10005135_pt1 | contig 15614 bp, 10 predicted proteins | sample TergutEmb28metaG_FD_89873 | JGI IMG/M metagenome (GOLD analysis project Ga0123357, IMG submission 89873) | Embiratermes neotenicus P4 segment gut microbial communities from Petit-Saut dam, French Guiana - Emb289 P4 | ecosystem: Host-associated > Arthropoda: Insects > Digestive system > Gut ... | reverse complement strand
GTACGGATGCTCTCTGTCATATCGTTGCGCAGCATTACATTGGCGATTAACAGGCTGGCCGAACGCAGAATGGATTCAGCATTTTTGGAAAATACGCGTTTGGTATGACAATCGTCAAAACCAAGAAATCCCCAAAACTCATTGCGTAAAAATACCGGTACTATTAGGACAGATAATACACCCTGGGGGGCAAGCCGGGACTGGGTTTGGACAGACATATTGCTGACCAGATCGTTGATGCAGTTTCCCTTTATAAGTGTTTCCTTCCACTCCGGACATTTTTCGTTATACGATACATCTACCGTATATTCGGAGTCCTGCAGCGGCTCTGCGCCTTCTGACCATTCATACATCTGGGTGCAATAGAGTTCGCCGTCCTTTGTATGATTCCTCCAGAGATACACGCGGTCGACGCCTACCGCTTCTCCAAGCATGCCCATGCAGTATTGCAGATAATAACCTATTTTTTCATATTCCGCCTGGAGCAAAATGGTAGCTGTTTCATTTACCGCGTGGAGCAGCCTGTCCCGCTGTTCAATTTCCTTCATCATCTGCTTGTACTCACGCAGATCCCGTATATAACTGACGACCGCGTAACCCTCATCATAACTTACACGAACCAGTGTGACCTCTGACGGCATTGGCGTTCCGTCCAATTGCTGATGCATCCATTCAAAAGTGCATTTGCCCTCATCGAACGCCTTTTGGAGAAGCATAAGCGCCTTTCCTTTTGAGAACTGCCCGTCAGGCTGATATTCCGGGGAGAGATCGAAGAACCTGTCCAAAAACTCCTGTTTGTCTGCCATGTTGTATAATTTAACCGCTTCTTCATTGCAGTCAAAAGGGCGTAAATTCCTGTCCCAAAGATTGGTACAGAGGGGCATCGCGTCCATTATTAATTTGGTGCGCTGGTGCGCTTCCAGTACCTTGTTGGCCTGTTCATTGCGGTTCACAGCATTGACCATCATCAGGCTGGCTGAATTCAGTACATTAACTTCGTCTTCTGTAAAAATGCGTTCCTTACGGCAATCGTCAAAACTAAAAAATCCCCAAAAATGATTCTCTATGTGTATAGGTACCACAAGTATCGATTTTATTTCGTATGGCTGCAGAAATTCCTGTATTTCTTTCGAAAAGCCGGATACCGATCCGTTTATACATTCACCCCTGCGGATCTTTTCTTCCCAGAAAAATTTTACATCGTATGGGAATTTAGTTTCAGCGCGAAACGTATTCTTTAACCGGTTGATACTGCCAAGCCACTCGCACTGACAATTAATGGAATTTTCGCCGTCTATCTCCTCATTCCGCCAGATATTTATGCGATCGATATCCACACATGTGCCCATTAATTCCATAACACTCATGAGTGAAGCTTTAAAATTTTCCCTGACTTCTGCCAGAAGCAAAATAGACGCCGCGTTATTTATGGCATGCATAAGACTTCTGCGCTGTTCATTCTCTGTTTGATTAATGCTGACACGATCGCTTATCTTCCGAATTCCCCGCGCCAGGTCGCCTATCTCATCACTTCGTTCATAACCAAAAATATTGCTACCGTCAGTACCTGGTTCCGGCAGGGTTTCCTTAAGGCGGCCCAGCGGTTTAATTACCAAACGGCCGATCAGGATATTATTGGCGATCATATACAGGAAAAATCCGGCAAGCACGGTAATTAGCAGCGGCATACAGTCCAGAATACCGGCCAATGAGTATCCGTTGGTAAGGACAATGACAGACCATTCAGAATCATTGATCTGCGCGACAGAAGCGAATTCATACGGCCCCTTGGTAAGTTTGACAACTTCCGGGTCAGTATTGGTATCAGAGATACCGTTGATACTGTCCAGAAACGCGTCGACTGTCGTTATAAAAGCGGGGTCTGAACTGACAGTATGGATATGGGTGCCGTTTTCATCGGTAATAAAATCGGGAAAATCGCTGTCCATCTGAATAACCCCGCGGTTATCAATGATAAAGCCCCTGATATCGTTATTGTTAAATTGGCCGAACATATCATCGAACAGAGGCTGCATTTTTAGCCCTGCGCATAATGTACCCACAACATTGCCGCCGTCTATGACTTTATAGTTGATCCAAAAGAGCCATTTTTGTGTTAATTTTTCCATACCTATGCTGAAGGTATATTCATTCCCGGAAGCTATACAGTTGAAATAACGTCTGTCTGCCGGAATTGACCAGTCCAGCTTGTCCAAAGGGACTAAATTATTAACCGCAGTCAGATCATCCTGAATAGAATATTCGTTAAGTGAATTGCTTATACTCAGATAAAGCTGTGCGTCCGGCAGCATATTGTTAAGGTGCATTATTTGGTCAAAAGCGGCGAGTTTTTTATCCGGATTTTCCTCATCGGTAAACCAGTCGCATACGGCCTTGGAGAGGGATGTATTCTGAACCAGAATAAGGTTTCTGCTGATGTATGAATCAAATTTGGCGGCAGCCTCGGTTGTATAGAAGAGATTGAGATCCCTGGAGGTTTTGCTGCTGACATTTGATACTATTATTGTCACAATTGACGTCAGCAAAATAATAATAAGCATAAGCAAAAATACGTAAATATTGCGGCTGTAGATTTGGTTTTTAAATATTAACCGCGGAGATAAAATTTTTATACTCATTTTTGGCCCTCGCTGCTTTTTTTAATGCTGTGCGGCACACTGGGTTGAAGCGCATTCTGTTCTGTTTTAAAGCAGGACGCTCCCGTTTGTTTTTTTGATTTTGAGGGGCAGCGGCGGTACAGGCGGCGTAATTATAGGAAGGAAGTTCTATCGCAATACCCCCGCTAGAATTAAAACTGATAATGAGGCTATTGGTAACAGTATTCCATTAATCTTTTTAAAATTTTTTTTAAATTGGTACCGGAACCAAATCGGCCTGGACAAGGACAAAATTATTAAACACCGCCTTTTTGTATACCTTATAAGTTTGTCAAAAAAAATGCAAGTTCAGCGCGGACGGTAAGTCCGGTATTAACTTTAAGTCCGGTATAAACGGTAAGTCCGGTGCAAGCGGCACACAGCCGGATTAGGGCTTAAACACTCATCTCTTTCCCGCCGACAAAGATTTTTTTTATTTCGATATTTTCGTCAAACAGGATAAAATCGGCGTCGTAACCGGCCTGCAGACTGCCTTTCTTTTTTAGACCCGTGACAGCCGCGGGGATTCTTGTAAGCATACCGGCTGCTTTTTCCAGGGGGAGGCCGGCTTTTTGGGTCATCACCCGGATCAAGCGGTCGGCTGTAGCAATGCTGCCGGCAAAGGCCGAACGGTCCGGCAGTTTGGCAATGCCGTCTTCTATTATAAACCGGTGTTTTTTATTGTCGGGAAACTCCGGATCAGTACTGCCGCCGGCGGCCCTTATGCTGTCGGTTATAAGGCAAATTCTGTTATTATCTATGCCGCGAAGGATGTGTTTTAGGAGTTCCGGCGGCAAATGGAGGCCGTCCGCAATAATTTCAACTGTAAGCGAGTCGATAATGTAGGTGCTTTCTATAACGCCCAGAATCCTGAAGCCGCTCCTGCGGGTAATCGTTGACATTCCCGAATACAGGTGTGTGACATGTGAATAACCGTTGTCCACAGCGGCCAGCACTTCGTCGTAGGTCGCGCTGCTGTGCCCGATCGACATAAGTATGCCCTGCGCCGATAACCGCCTTCCCATTTCCAGCGCGCCTTCCAGTTCCGGCGCCGCTGACCAGCGCAGTATGCAGCCTTCGCCGTACTCAAGAATTTTTTCGTAATGCCGCGGATCCGGTTTTTTTATATATTCGGTTTCCTGGGCTCCGCGCTGTTCAATGCTGAAGTAGGGGCCTTCCAGATGCAGCCCGGGCATACAGGGAATATTGGCGGCGGTTTTTTTTACTGCTTTAAAATTATCGATGAACCTAAAAAGGGTCTCGTCGGCGCAGCAGGACGCTGTTGGCAGAAGACTCGTAGTACCATGGCGCAGGTGGGCGCGCGCCGAATTGATAAAGGCGGTTTCGCTGCCGTCAAGGTAGTCGGTATTTCCGCCGCCGTGGGTGTGAATGTCAATAAAGCCCGGCGACAGGTAAAGCCCTTTGCAATCAATGTGTGCGCACACGCCGTTTTGCAAAGCTTCCGGTGCAGCAGACTGCATGGCGGACGAAACAGCCGCCGGTATGGCCGAATGCAGTGCCGCCGGCGCAGCGGCCATGGGGCCAGTTTCAAGGATTTTGCCGTTGTCCTCAAGAAGGAACCCGTCCGGTATTATGCGATCCTTCATTATCAATCTAGCGTTAATATAGCAGTTCATTTTTTATTCCGATTGCATGGTTTATCCAATGCCGCCTTTATTCTATCGCCGCGTTTGCGATAATAACATCCCTGGCCCATTGCTGCCATTCAGGCAGTACATTAAGGTCCTGCCAGCTTCCGTAGTCTTTGGCGATCAGGGAGCCCCCGCATTTTTTAAAGTTGTTTACCATTTCAAGGGCGCCCTCTGTAATTGTCTGTCTGTCGCCTGTTACCATGATCTAAAGTTTCCGGGCCAAAAAAAATGTCTTTTTGGGTGCCGAGATCATCGGCAATCATAATTGCGTGTGCACCTTTTTTGTGCGCCCGGTCAATTATTTTAACAGCCAGGTCAGTGATTTTTTCCAAAAAAATTTTTACGTACCCGGGTTCCAGGATCGTATCCATCAGCGCCTGATCGATGTGCCTCATGTCTCGCAGCGGCGACCAGACCGCGAAGGGCATTCCGGCCTGTATATATTTGCCGCTGCCGGCCCAGTTCTGTTTTTCCAGCTCCCGGTCTCTTTCTATATCAATTACCGGCAGTATCAGATTTTCCAGCAGTTCCCAGCCATCTTGCAGCGCGCCCTTTACACATTCACCCTGGGTTTTCTGGTTGAACCTGCCGAATATGTTCCCCATCAGGGTCATCTTGAGCTCGCCGGTAAACTCCGGTACCTGGGCTGCAAGCGCCGGGTCGCGGCCCCATTTTTCGATCTCGATTCCGTCGGGCCGCTTCATTGCCGCTGCAGGAACATTCAGTATGTCAGCAGGATTGTCTCCCAAAAAATCAAAACCGATTCTGGGCGGATGATCGTGATTGATAATGCGCTGTATTATTTCCCTGCTGGTCATTTAATAAATATCTCTTTCCATGGCCCTGACATCGGGATTTACCGGATAGCTGCTCCTGGAAAGTACCCTGGAGACTGTAGCGTCCGAGACTCCGACAGCCGCGGCTATATCGTGTACTGTTGTTTCTTTATATTTTTTTTGTCCGTTGGCCGGCATTTGATTACCTGTTTTATATTCTTGTCAAACCCGGCACATCGCCGAGTCTTAGTCCGGGATCCGAGTCAATATAGAGTATAGCCCTTTCATGCCTGCGTAAAATTGTGGCCGGGTATTTTTCGCAGATGTCCGCAGACAGTGTAAGAGATATCGCGGGTTCCTTGTTCTTTAAAGGCACAACGCAGAATATATAAGTACTGTTAAATAGGCAGGGAACTGTCAGCGTAATCGCTGTGGCAGGTACTTGATCTATATGCCGGAATATACCGTCGTTTACCTGCTGGTATCTTGTAATAAGGTCAAGCGGAATCAGCTTTACGGTTTTTGGATCGTAAAAGTCCGCGACCCCGGGATCGTTAAAGGCTATGTGGGTATTTTCACCTATGCCAATGCAGGCAATATCTACCCTGGCCCTGTTTATCAAGTCCGAATAGCGTTTGCATTCTTCTTCCATATCGGCTGCGAGGCTGTTGAAACAATTGGTTTCTCTGAATTTACATTTTCCAAAGAGACCTTTTTTTAAAAAATTACTGCAGCTTTGAGGCGCGTCTGCAGGTATACCTGTGAATTCGTCGGTTTGAAAAGCTATAATGCGGCTAAAATCAATAGTCTTGTCAGCGGCAAGCGCCTCATGAAATTCATTCTGGGAGGGAGCGGCGGCAAAAATCATCCTTATACATTCTTTTGCCTTTAACAGATCCTTGATTACCGCAGATACTTCCGCGGCCGCTGTTTCTCCCATTTGTCTTCTGGATGGAAACTTTTTTAATATCAGCTGATCCTTTTTAAAAATCTCCATGATGGCCTGTCAGTTTAAATTTAATACAATAATGAAATGTGGTCAACGGTTTGGCTAACACCGTTGGCTCTGTTAAGGAATGGATTGACTGCCCGCCAAAGCGGGCTGCGGGTCAGCGCCTGCAGTACGACATTAAATGATTTTCATGCTAAAATATAAATTAATATTACTGAACAGGAGTAAACATGAAAATTAAATTTTTGGTTTCTCTGCTTTTTTTTGTTTTGGCCGTTAACGTTTTTTCGTCGCAGAGTGACGGCATTTGTTCTGTCAATATCGGGCAGTTTGAAATCTCCATGCTGGTTGAACGCGAGAATCCCGGTAATCCCGCGATTCTTGCGGGCGCAGACGATGCAATCATAAAACAGTATCTGCCTTCAGGCGGCTACACCCAATCAACCAATACTTTTTTGATAAAAGCGCCCGGGATGAATATCCTGGTGGATACCGGTTTTGGCCAGGCCGTGTTTGATAAAATGAAGATATTGGGCGTTTCACCGGATCAGATTGATGCTGTTCTGTTAACCCATTTGCACCCGGACCATATCGGAGGTCTGCAGAAGGACGGCCAGGCCATTTTTACAAAAGCCAAAATTTATGTGTCAAACCGCGAGCTTGAGTACTTTACAAAAACCCAGGTTAACCGGGCCGCGGTTGCCGCGCTGGAGCCATACGGCGCCAGGGTAATTTCGTTTGAACCAGCTCAGCTTGGGTCTGTTCTGAATGAATTGCTCCCGGGCATTTTTCCGATAGCTTTATACGGCCATACTCCCGGTCATACCGGCTACCTGCTGCAAAGCGGCGGCGCGCAATTTATTATCGGCGGTGATTTTTTGCATGTCGCCGCGGTTCAGTTTGCGCATCCGGAGATTTCTACGACTTACGATATGGACCGTACTGCGGCGGCGCAGTCCAGGCAAACGCTGCTTGAGTATGCGGCAAAAAACAAAATACCGGTTGGCGGAATGCATATTGTATACCCTGGGTTTGGAATGGTTGAAACGGCCGGAGACGGATTCAGCTTTGTCCCCTGATTATCCTTAAAAATTCAATTCTGGAAATTTTTTCGCCCCCAAGGCTTTCCAGATGGCGCGTTGGTATCTGACAGTCGATTAATTCGGTTCCGGTTTCAAAAAGTTTCACCGCCATTGTCAAAAAAGCTGCCTTGGAAGCGTTGGGCGCCAGGCTGAACATTGATTCGCCAAAAAAGAAACGGCCGATTTTTATACCGTAACAGCCGCCTGCAAGCCTGCCGTCCAGCCATGCCTCCGAAGAATGCGCCCATCCCAGCATGTGCATTTTGGTATAGGCTTTGATTATGTCGTTATTTATCCAGGTACCGTCCTGGCCAGGCCGGCCGATTTCCGCGCAGTTCCGTATTACCCCGTTAAAATCGGTGTCAGTGGTAATACTGAATTTTTTTTGCCGCAATATTTTGGCCATGGATTGCGAAATGTGGAGTTTACCGGGAAAAATTACAAACCTTGGATCCGGGGAATGCCATAAAATCGGATCGCCTTCGCTGTACCACGGAAACAGGCCCTGCTCGTAGGCAGAGAGCAGCATTCCCGGCGACAGGTTGCCGCCCCATGCAATGACACTGTCGCTGTCGCTTTCTTCCGGCAGCGGGAAACGGAAACGCCGGGTTTGATCGAGATATGGAAACGTCGAATCCTCGGATTCGGAATCCTCGGATTTGAAATCCGGGCCGGAACGCTTTTCTGCTAACATTTTGAACATTCATTGACAAACATATACAATTTATTAAAATTATACCTTATAATGAAAGCGTATGCAAATGGACGTTAAAAAACCCAATCTCCGGAACCAAAAAAGCAAGATTGCCAAGCGGTTTCAATCCCTCAATTTGCTGCTTATTACATTGGTGGTTGTACTGGTATTGCTGATAGCCGTCTTTATAATCGTCCGCGCCGATCGTGATAATTCCAGAAAACTGGCTGTTTCTTTTTCCACGGAAGCAGTTCATAAGCTCAATACATTCCTGACACGTGATTTGGTATTGGTGCAGAAGGCATCCGCATCCAGCGCCCTTGTTGACTGGTTTACCAACGAAAAGGACCAGGGAAAATGGGAAATCGCCTATAACGAGATAATGGATTATATCTATACCTTCCATGATATGCGTATATTTTTTGGGATTTTGGATACCAATAATGATTTAATGGATACCCACGATATTGTACCTTCGCAGTTTCTTCCCTTTTACAGGCTCTATCTTGATATCCCGGATCATGCCGATTATTTTAACTGCATAAATACAGACAAGGGTTATAATTTCAGTATTGATATCGATAATTTTACCAAATCCTGGCAGCTTTGGATTAATCACAGGGTAATGGCGGACGGCAAATCCGTCGGCATTGTTTGTTCGCACCGGCCCATTAACGATCTCTTTATAAGTATGTTCCCGGATCGTTCCCAAAGCGGTTTTATGGGTTATATCATCGACAAACACGGTAATGTCCTGATGGATACCGCGTTTATAAAACTTTACGGGGATCAGATTATAGACGAGATCCACGATGCAGACAATGATCCGGCTCTGGTCGCCGCAATCGCGAAATTTCCGGTAGATTCGGATTCCTGTTTTTTGCAGGATCTTCCTTCCCAGACTGTCAGCCTTACCAAAGGCAATTATAAATACGCGGCGCTCACTCCCGTGCCGGATACCGAATGGACGGTCGCCTTTTTTTATAATTATAAATATTTATCCAACCTTAATGACATTATTAACCTGCTTCCGGTTTTTTTGGGGATGATTTTGGTATTGATTTTTTATTCGGCGGGCAGGAACGCGCTGTCCAAAGAAATGATTTTTACGCCCCTTAGCCGGCTTACCCAAAGTGTCTCCGAAAACAATATTAAAAAGTTTGATCTGTACGGCATTGATCGCAATGATGAAATCGGCATATTGGCCCGTACAGTTTCGGAGATGCGTGATTCGCTCAACGCCCAGGCTCTTGAAGTTTCCAAGGCAAACGAACAAACCCAAAAACTTTTTAACGCCATGCCTATTTCCTGCATGCTCTGGAACAGGGAAGTGCAGATTTTCGACTGTAATGATGAATCATTGCGGATGTTCAATCTGGACGACAAGCATGATTTCCTCAATCGTTTTTATAGCGTGTGCCCCGAATACCAGCCGACTGGCGAAACTTCCCGCGAGCTGGCGTTAACCTTAATCAAAAGGGCGTTTGAAGACGGGTTCTGTACTTTCAAATGGACACATCAGCTCCTTGACGGTACGATATTCCCGACCGAAGTCATGCTTGTCAGGGTGGTTGTCGGCGAGGAACCCATAGTTGCCGCCTATGTCCGCGACCTGCGCGATTACGAAATAATGGTCAACGAAATTGTATCCCAGGACAACCTGCTCAACACTGTCAACAATATCGCCAGCATTTTGCTCCAGTCAGAGCCGGACCAGTTCGAAAAAAACTTAATCGGCTGTATGGGAATGATGGCCAGGGTTATCGATGTCGATCGTGTTTACCTGTGGAAGAATTTTTCTTTTGAAGGGAAACTTTATTGTTCGCCGCTGTACGAATGGCCGGAGACTTCGGTCGTGCCGCAATCCGGTTTTTTAAAGAAGACTTCCGCCTATACCGACTTGCCGGGCTGGGAAGAAAAACTTTCCAAAAGACAAAGTATTAACGCCATTATAAGCAGATTGCCGGCAGATGAAAGGAAGAATTTCGAATCGCAGGGAATCAGGTCCATCCTTATACTCCCGATTTTCCTTGATGATAAATTTTGGGGTTTTGTCGGTTTCGACGAAATGCACCACGAAAGGCTCTTTACAGAGAACGAGGAATCCATCCTGCGTTCGGGAAATTTGCTGATTGCCACTTCGATGCAGCGCAACGAAATGACCAGGAATCTCCGTTACACTTCCACACAGCTTGAATCGGCCCTGGAAAAAGCCAGCAAAGCCAGCCGCGCGAAAAGCGACTTCCTTGCAAATATGAGCCACGAAATGCGCACGCCGCTTAATGCCGTGATTGGCCTGACCCAGCTTACGCTTGAAACCGAAATCATAAGCACCGACGCCCGCATTAATATGGAAAAAATATACAACGCAGGTTCCACCCTGCTGTCGACTGTTAATGACATTCTTGATATATCAAAAATCGAAGCCGGCAAACTGGAATTGATTCTGGCCGAATACGATTTGTCCAGCATGATTAACGACGTTATCACTCAAAGCAATATTTATATCGGAGAAAAACCGATTAAATTCGAACTGGATATTACCGAAGATTTACCGGCCAAACTTTACGGCGATGAACTGCGCATAAAACAAATCATGAACAATCTTTTGTCCAACGCCTGTAAATACACCAGGGAAGGAACTGTCGGTTTATCGATAAGATGCAGTGTCGAAACTCCCGCTGTTCTTATGAATGAAATAATGGCCGGGACTATGGTCCCTCCGCCCTATGGCACAATCTGGGTAACAGCCTGTGTATCGGATACGGGTATAGGCATTAAGCCGGAAAATATCAAAAATCTTTTTAACGATTACACCCAAATGGATACAGAGTCCAACCGAAAAATAGAAGGAACAGGTCTTGGGCTTTCCATTGTTAAAAAAGAAGTCCAAATGATGGGCGGCGTGGTAATTGTAAAAAGTGAATACGGCAAGGGCAGTAATTTTACCGCCATTTTCCAGCAGAAACATGTTAACCGCGATACAATAGGGCCGGAAGTAGTCAATAACCTTAAAAATTTCCGTTATTCAATAAGCAGCCGGGATGACTGGAAAACCAGGCAGGCCCGCATAGATCTTTCCTACGCCCAGGTTCTCGTGGTCGATGACAACATAACCAATCTGGATGTCGCAAAAGGGATAATGAACCTGTACGGAATCAAAACTGACTGTGTAACAACAGGTCAGGACGCCATTGACGCCATACGCAGGCAATCTGTTAAATATAACGCGATTTTTATGGATCATATGATGCCTGGCATGGACGGCATCGAAGCGACCAGAATCATCCGCGAAGAAATCGGGACAGATTATGCCAGGAATGTTCCGATTATCGCGCTTACAGCCAACGCCATCATTGGCAACGAAAATTTATTTTTATCAAAAGGTTTCCAGGCTTTTATTTCCAAACCTATTGAAATTGACCGGCTCGATGCGGTTATCCGGCAGTGGGTGCGGGACAAGGAACTTGAAAAAGATCTTGCCGGCAAACGGGCGGGCAGCGGTATAATTTACCCGGATATGCGCCGCAAAAAAGACAGGCGCGCGGTCTCGGACAGGAGAAGCGGAATTGACCGCCGTTCGTTCGGCAAAGTTGTCAAGGGCGTGGATTTGGACAAGGGGCTGGCCCGTTTTGACAACGACGAAGACATCTACCTGGATGTGCTGCGTTCTTTTGCCAAAAATACCCGTCCTCTTCTTGAACAAATCAAAAACCCGTCGTCGGAAAATCTGGCGGATTACGCGGTGATTGTTCATGGGATCAAAGGTTCAAGCCGCGGGATTTACGCCATTATGCTTGGTTCAAGGGCGGAAGTTCTGGAGAAAGCCGCCAGGGAAGGTGATTTACAGTTTATCCTGACCAATAATGATGAATTTATAAATGAAACGCTTATGCTCATTGACAGCATAGAGGAAGCGCAGATAAAAATTATCCAGGGAAATAAAGACGGTAAAGAAAAACCGGATCAGGAAATTTTGGCCAAACTTCTTGATTCCTGTAATAAATACGATGTGGACGGAATTGACCATGCCATTGAAGAAATGGAAGAGTTTGTATACAGCGGGGATGACGGTCTTGTGGAATGGCTCCGCGAAAATGTTGATCAAATGAATTATCAGATAATAATTGATAAATTATCTAAATTAATTAATGGAGGAGATGATGGAAGAGAGGGTAACAAGTGAGAAAGTAATGGATGACTCACGCAAAACAATAATCCTGGTTGATGATAATATGGCCAATCTTAACCAGGGGAAAAACATTCTCAAATCAATTTACCGTGTTTTCCCGGCGCCGTCCGCAGCGAAACTTTTTGAGACCCTTGAAAATATCATTCCCGATTTAATCCTGCTTGATATAGAAATGCCGGAGATGAACGGTTATGAAGCCATTAAAAAACTTAAGGCCGACCGGCGTTTTAACGAAATACCCGTAATTTTTTTGACATCCCTGACTGATGAAAAGAGCGAAATGGAAGGATTTAATCTTGGCGCTGTTGATTATATGACCAAACCTTTCTCCGCGCCGCTTCTGCAGAAACGAATCGCCAATCAGCTCCTTATAGTCGAGAACAGAAAAGCCATAAAGGATTATGCCGACAATCTGGAGAAAAAGGTTGAGGAAAAAACAGCCGAAGTACAGAATCTCCAGGATGTCATTCTTGAAACCGTCTCGGACATGGTGGAGTTCAGGGACGACCTGACCGGGGGCCATATCGCCCGGACCCAGCGTTACATGAAGGCCCTTATCGAAGGGCTTATAAGTACAGGTGTTTACCATGAGTTGGTCTCAAAATGGGACATGGAAGTTGTCCTGGTCTCGGCGCAGCTTCATGATGTCGGAAAAATCCACATTACTGATAATATATTAAATAAGCCCGCAAAACTTACCCCGGAAGAATTTGAATTGATGAAGACCCATGTTGATTTTGGAGTCGAAGCCATAGAAAAAATCATCAAAAAAACCAAGGAGCATGATTTTTTATACCACGCTCTTTTGATAACCGGAACCCATCACGAAAAATGGGACGGCAGCGGTTATCCAAAACATTTAAAGGGCGAAAATATTCCGCTTGAAGGCCGCATTATGGCGGTCGCCGATGTTTATGACGCGCTGATCTCGGAGCGGCCCTATAAAAAAGCTTTTACACACGAAGAAGCAAAAAAAATCCTCCTCGAAGGGTCGGGTACTCACTTTGATCCGCAGATAATCAAAGTCTTTATTATGGTTGAGAACGAATTCATCAAGGCTTCTACCAAAACCGCGGATTAGTTCCGGATTTTTATCCGACGGATTTTAATCCGACGGATTTTAATCCGACGGATTTTAATCCGAAATTTCCACGCGGTATTCGCCGTCAATAAAATCAGCGTGGGCCGCTCCTCCGGAGGTCAGGCGGCCGAACAGGACTTCGTCAATAAAGAACGATTTGATTTTATCTTCTACCAGACGGGCCGCGTTTCGCGCGCCGAATTCTTTGGAATAACCTTCCTCGGCCAGACGCTGTACACAGGCGTCCGTAACTTCCAGTGTTACTTTTTTTTCTTCAAGCTGTTTCCTGAACAGATCCAGTTCCTTCTGTATTATGGAAACCATTACTTCTTTTGAAAGGTGGTCAAAATGGACTACCGCGTCCAGACGGTTGCGGAATTCCGGAGTAAACAGTTTTTCCACAGCGCCGTCAACCGCGCTTGAGTCCTGGACCCTTTCGCCAAAACCGATCAGGTTCTTGCCGATGTCTCTGGCGCCTGCGTTGCTGGTCATTATAAGCACCACATTGCGGAAGTCCGCCTTGCGTCCGTTATTGTCGGTGAGCGTAGCGTAATCCATAATCTGCAGCAAAATATTATAGATATCCTGGTGTGCTTTTTCGATTTCATCCAGCAGTACAACGCTGTGCGGCTGTTTTCTGACTGCGTCGGTCAGCAGGCCGCCTTCTTCGTAGCCAACATATCCGGGCGGCGATCCGATTAATCTTGAAACAGTGTGTTTTTCCTGGTATTCGCTCATGTCAAAGCGGTGCATGGAAATTCCCAAAATATCTGCAAGCTGCCGCGCCAGTTCGGTCTTGCCGACACCGGTAGGGCCGGCGAACAAGAAATTGGCAACCGGTTTATCGGCGTTCCTGAATCCCGCCCTTGAGCGCTTTACCGCGCTTACCACCGCCTTTACGGCGTCATCCTGGCCGAATACGCGTTTTTTTAGCCTGTCCTCAAGATAACGCAGTTTATCCCTGTCTCCCTCTCCAATCGAGCGTTCCGGGATTCTTGCTATTTTGGAAATGACTGTTTCAATTACCGGCAGGCCAATCTCAATAACTTCTGTGCTGCCGTTATTTTGGGATTTGGAATCCGGGTCGTCCTGTGATTCCGGATTGTGGGTTTCCTGGCGGCTTTCCAGCGTTTTGTACGCTTCAATGCGGACATAGGCGCCGGCTTCGTCGATCACATCAATGGCCTTGTCGGGCAGGCGTCTCTCCGTAATGTATTGGGCGGAAAGCCGCACAGCTCCTTCCAGAGCCTCGTCGCTGAAGTGCACCTTGTGGTAATCTTCGTACTTTACCTTGAGCCCCTTTAAAATTTTTACCGCGTCGTCCTCGCTTGGTTCGTTTATGTCGATCTTCTGGAAACGCCTGGACAGCGCCCTGTCCTTGTCAAAAAATTTGGAATATTCCTCGTGGGTTGTTGATCCTATGCAGCGGATTTTTCCGGAGCTCAGGGCAGGTTTGAGGAGATTGGACGCGTCCATTGCGCTGCCCGTTACCGAACCAGCGCCTACAAGGGTGTGGATTTCGTCTATAAAAAGAATAGCTTTTTCTTTTTTTAATATTTCTTCCACTACCTTTTTTACCCTTTCCTCAAAATCGCCGCGGTATTTGGTCCCGGCAATCAGGGAACCCATGTCGAGTGAATAAATGGCAAAATCCTTTAATGTGGGCGGTACTTTGCCGTTTACTATCCGCTGGGCCAGACCTTCTGTAATTGCGGTCTTGCCTACCCCGGAGTCCCCGACATGCACCGGGTTATTCTTGAACCGCCTGCAAAGAACCTGGACAGTACGGTCAAGTTCGTCATCCCGCCCTATAACCGGTTCCAGCAGATGATCCCTGGCTAAAGCGGTTAGCTCGGTGGCGTACCGTTCCAGAGCGTTCTTTTTGTTAAGCTTGCTTCTTGTGCCGCCTTCCGGCGAATCATCCTCAAATATTCCGTCCCTGTCCTGGTAGCTGCGGTCCTGGCGCCTGCTGTTTTTGTCTTCATTCTTGCCATGGGACAGTTCCTTGAGAAGATCGAGGCGCTGTATCCCCGCCTTGCGCAGATAGAAAGAACAATAATTATTTTCTTCATCGTAAAGGGAGACAATAATGTCTGCTACATCGAGCATTTCTTTCTGCGCCGACTGGCTTACCAGTACCGCCCGCTCAATTACGCTGTTAAAATGCGATGTCTGAATCGGATCGGCGTCGGCAATAACCGGAAGTTTTTGTTCAAAAAAATTTTCCATGCTGCGTTTGATCGACAAAATGTCGGCGCCGCAGGCTGTCAGTATTTCCTGAACATCTTCAAAAGCCAGTGCCGCGTAAAGTATATGTTCGGGAGTAAGGTACTCATGGTTCCGTATTTTGGCTTCGTTATATGCCGCGTTAATAATGGCCTGAACCCGGCCTGATATTTTCATTCCTGATAACTCCTGCTTGGTGCGGCCGGCTGGCCGCACAAGTTAATCGAACAGGAAACGCAGTTTCCTGATAACTCCTGCTTGGTGCGGCCGGCTGGCCGCACAAGTTAATCGAACAGGAAACG
>Ga0123357_10005134_pt1 | contig 15616 bp, 6 predicted proteins | sample TergutEmb28metaG_FD_89873 | JGI IMG/M metagenome (GOLD analysis project Ga0123357, IMG submission 89873) | Embiratermes neotenicus P4 segment gut microbial communities from Petit-Saut dam, French Guiana - Emb289 P4 | ecosystem: Host-associated > Arthropoda: Insects > Digestive system > Gut ... | reverse complement strand
TAAATCGTCACATTTCATCATTCATTCATTATTTTATAATGTAACAACCAACAACAATTCAGATACCGTACCGTAACTACAGAAAAAGCAGTGAAGCACATTGCGACCAGCATAATCAGTAAGTGACCACATAGAGAGACATTAAGCGCATCTTCCAGTTGCTGCATTAACCTGTGGATCAGAAGGACAAATACAGTACGTTGAAAATAAAGAACAAATTAAACGTTACTGAGTATTTCTGTTAGGTTTCAATTCTAGATAATAATTTATGTTTTTTGTATCGAAACTATTTTATAGAAGGACTGTTTCCATGGTGATCTGTGTTTTATTTCTTGTAATAAATATTAGATAAATTCATGAGCTGTGTGCCTTTGAGGACTATACGATTATTTAAAAGCTAAAAGACACAAAAACCAGGTATTGATCAAATCCATAATTGATTAAAATAGAAGATAGGACAATTATTCCTGAGATCACTAAACGTATTAATTCTTTTTTTAAATCAGGAGGAATTGCTTGAGGAGTGGAATGTTTGGATTATTGTACCGAACTGTAAGAAAGGTGATAAAACAGCACGCAGTAATTATAAAGGGATATTATATTTGTCAATTACGTTAAAAATTTTTTTAACATCTTTCTGACAATGTTAAGTACAAATGCACAGGAACATATAGGGGATCATTAGTATGGATTTCGACCCAAACGGTCAACCACTGATCTTATATTCTAAATTCGTCAATTATTTGAGAAAGAAAGGTAATTAAATTAATCAGTGCATCAACGATTTATAGATTTCAAGAAAGTTTATGATTCAGTTAGTAGGCAGGTCGTATATAATATTATCATTGAGTTTGGTATCCGCATGAAACATTTAACGTTCATAAAAATGTGTCTGAATGAAACATGTAGCAGAGTCCGGGTAGGCAATCAATTGTCTGACATGTTTCCTTATAATAAATATTGATACAAGGAGATGCTTAATTGTCATTGCTTTTAGATTTTGTTCTAAGATACGCCGTTAAGAGGGTTCAGGTAAACCAGGATTGCTGGAAACTGTACCGTAAGGTGCACATCAGCTAGCAGATAACGCTGATAATGGTGACATTATGGGCTGAAACGTACATACTGTAGAGAACAAGAAAGGAAATTTGTTAGTCGCTATTAAGGAGATTTTTCTTGAAGTTAACGCTGAAAACACCAAGTATATGTTCATGTCTCTAGCACAAAATGCAGGACGATATCTATATGTACAAATTGATGATAACTTCTTTGAAAGTGTGGAAGCTTTCAAATATTTGAGGAATATCTGAACAAATCAAAATTCTCTTCAGGAAGAAATTAAGAGTAAATGAATCATGGAATGTTTGCTATCACTCGGTGCGGAATCTTTTGTCTTCCAGAATTTTATTAAAAATTAAGTTATACATAACTCTAATTTGCTTGTTTTGTTGTATGGGTGTGAATTATAGTCGTTGATTTTGGGAGCGGAACGTAGGCTGAGGGTGTTTGAGAAAAAGGTGTTTGTTAGATTATTTGGACTTAAGAGGGACGAAGTAAAAGGGAAGTGGACAAAAGTACGTACATTAGGAGGAGCTTAATGATCTGAACTTCCCACCCACTATTTTAGGATGATCATGTTGAGAATATAGAGATGGGAGGGACATGAAGAAGATTTGGGGGAAGAAGAAGTGTCAATAGGCTTTTGGCGGTTAACCCTGAAAGAAAGAGACTACATTAAAGACACGAGCCTACATGAAAGGATAATATTATGAAGGAGCGTCAGGGAGTAGGATTTGGGGGCATAGACTGATTCGATCTCTCTCAGGATAGGGAAATTTGACGTGCAGTTGCGAATGTACTGATGAACATTCGGGTTATGTAAAAAGCACGAAATTTTTTGACCAGTTGAGATGCGGTTAGCTTCTGAAGAAAGACTCCTTTCAACGAAGTTAGTAAGTCAGTCAGTAAGTAAGTAAGTAAATAAGTAATTATTAAAGACGCAGTAAGTAAATTTTCTATTTTTTTCGTTATCTTAACAATTTAAATATGTTCATTTGTAACTTACTCCATTATATCTTGATGGTGTCGAATGCACGCATTTAAATTAAATTGCAAATCACAGATTAGAGTTTTATGATCTTGTCCATCTTCCTGCCCGACGTGAGGCGTGAAATGATTCTTTCTGACATCCAGTATGGCGGCCTTTAGCTTATCGAACTGACTACAGGCCACAGCGATCGGAGTTGTAACCAGAGACACGTAACCACAGTGAGTACCCGTTGCTAGCAGTGATGTGAAACACTGAAAATAGGTGAATATTAACACAAAAATTTACGTTAAATGAAGCAGTTAAATAATTCTGACGTTACTAACTTCTGCCTTCACTAATGACTACATGGAAATGAGAAGTTTGTATCGAATACTTTTTTTTTTTAATTTTCATCTTTGTTTCATAGAATGTTAATACACTTTCACTCAAAAAGCATTGCGTTTGATTGGATTGAACGAACGATTTTATATATTCGAAATGAAAACTCTTCAAGATATCTGTTTTATCTGAATAATTTCACCTTAAATTACTAGGTGAAAAATCAGGTATCGTGATGTGAATACATAAATGCGAAGAATAGAAACGACGGGGATACATAAAAATGTGCATATTGGCCGTATTAGTAATTAGATTACTGGGGGAAATTATTCGTCCAAGACAAAACACTCATGATATCTCCTACTACAGGGCATTGTATATGGAAAGTAAAATTGTTTTTTGTTTCGTGTGTTGTAATTATGGAAATGATAATTTGTATTTATTGAGCTTAGGTTGGATTGTAGTCTAACACAACTGTGTCAATATAAGTATATTTATTGACTTATTTTAGTACAACTACATGTTTCGGTCATTATAGGCCATCTTCAGGTTGTCTTACGAGATGTAGATGAGTTCTATTAATCTTAGGCATTTATACGTGCATTGCGCGCATCGCTAGTAGAGTATTTAGAGTATTTATTGTCTTATGTTTTATTATTTTGCTCCAGTAACTACTTTGTACTGCGAATAGCCAGATAAAATCCCACCGACAGCAAGTTTGTCTGTCCCTTGTGAATGTTGTGTGTTTTCAGGTACAGGTCTCAGCGCTTGATCACTTGTTTGGGGGAGTCCTACATCATGTGCTGTGTCTGAGTGAGATTTCGAAGCTTTGTGAAAGTACAGACCATGACCGGAATACGGGCCGAAGCACAAGAGGAAGGAAAGAAAGGAATATAATTGGCGTTCTGAACGTAAAATAATTTCAATTACATTTTAGTTTTTAATATTAGATTATAATAAATCAAAATAAACTATTGTACTGCAGATAGAATACTTGCAAAATAAATTAATCCCTTTTTTCACATGCGTCCTTTTGCGTATGGCTGGATGTAGTAGTGCGGTGTTTGGAGGGAGGGGTGTTTGTTAAAATTTGTGAAAGATTTACAAATAAACTGTGAAGTTGTGGAGAGTGGGTGTTGTGTACCTTGTGACCGAGATTGTCGTGAATCTTACGTTTTGTCTTGATGTATATCCTGATCTGTTTAACTGACATCTGTATTTACTTATCAGTAACAGTTATCATTGCTAAACATGACACAAACTTAGATCACGTAATGACACGACCGATAATCTGAACAGCTTGTACAGCTGTATCGCTATGGAACTGTATTCTCTGAGTGCCGATAGATAAAGCGGATATCCAGTAATTTTTTTTTGTTTTCCTCCCACATCTGCAGATAAATTCCGGCTTAGTGCCACAGTTAGACTGAGAGGGTTTTAATTTTTTCCCCAATTACTCATTTCAGCCAACCGACCGGCGCTATGTAGTTGGAGATCGTCGTTGAAAAGTAAGGAAGGGAAAAGGACAGAACGAAAGAAAGAAAAAAAGAAGCGTGTCAATTAACTAAACCTCTTAAATTAAGAATACGATAAAAGCAGAGAGATGAAAATTCTCTCCTATAAATTGTTACCTGTGAGATGTTAACCAGTTCATAGAACGGTGAAACAGTCCAGTCGAAAGGATACCACACAGTCACTATTGTTTCGTGGTTTGTCACGATGCGTATTGTTGACTGTACGATATGAATACACAAGATCGCAATAGCTGCATTTCTGCTGTACATCATAGTGAGCGGGATCCATCCTGCCGCTGTCAAGTGTCCGGTGTCAGCGTCTCTGGTCGGCAGATCTTCCCACGTGAAGCTGTCTGTTAGGTCCATCACACGTTCAATACTGCGTTGTCGCAATCTGATACAAAGAAACCAAACCTTTATCTCAGGTTCATTAAATGTGGGGAAGCAGTCAAAGGACAGCAAGAAGCTTTGGATCTCGTGTTGTGGGATTTTGGGCACTGAAATTCTTTGCAAATAAAATTCCGAGAGAGGTCTTTATATGTTCTGCCAGTTGTGGAGGCCATTACTGTTCTTTTGTTTCGAATTTCAAGTAACTTTGCCACTGAAATATAAATCTGGCTTTTGAACAATACACATATTCTGTTTCCGTGCAGAGCCCTCTCAATATGTAAACCAAAACGTTTTATGTTAACTTCACAGTATCTTATATTCTATACTGATCTTTCTACAGAATGCTTTAGACGACGCGTCATGTAAATAACATGATGTCCATGTAATCCAAATTTTATACTAACATCATAAGCTCTTCTTTTTTTTGGTACATTTTGATTAAAAATAATTGTGGATATGTGGGTTATACAGCGTTCCGATCAAGTCACAACTTCTGTAACATATTTTGGATAATTGTTCATCACATTAATGTTATTGCATATGTAACACCCAGTGTTGGTACTTACTCTGTGTATGAAAATATCCACATAATATTCGTTAACGGAATTAACACACGCATTGTCTTCATGGCGCGTCCCAAATCATCCCTGTTTATGTACAAATCGACATACACACCTATAAATGCACTGCAACTGCATAGAATCACTGTTACCATATAGATGGTGTAAATAGGCTTTAGTTTCTTCATCTTCAACGGAATTCCCGCCATTCTGAGGAGGAAAATCGTCGAACCGAATCGAATCTCCGACAGTCCCTTTAGTTTCGATTTTTGCATATTGATGTTGAAATAATTTGCTTCAATTATATACAACACTGATTTTAAAATACTGCTAGGAACTTCGGAAAATTCACGTTTGATATGTATTTGTCACCTTCTCACTGCTCAGTATATCTCTGAGCGTCGGGAGATTGTGCGTGACACTGAGCTGCTTAACATATTGGTGCTATTTTTGTTGGTGAAATTGTGATCAATATTTTGTTAAATGTATTATTCATTAGACACGAACCTTGGTATTGTTGAATGGTTAATTTGTTTCTGGATAATTTGTGGCAAGCACTGTACGGCGTAAGTTTGAGCCATGGTATTGGAGACTTCGTAGAACGAATAAAATACTCACTGGTGCCACTCATTTATTCATAGTGGGGATAAATTTTACAGAACACGAAGCAGATATTTCATTGTCAATTTATATACGTTCCGCGAATTGGAAAATATTAGGAAGTGAAAAATGATAGCGGTGTAATATAATGAACACACACAAGACTTAAAGTACATTATCCTTTATTCTTCTCATATTTCAGTGTAGCTGAAATCTGATCATTCATCTTACTGATCATTCATGTATATTTTAGAGATAATTTATTATTAGTACTATAAAAAATGCTCTTCGACCCCATATCTCTTTTTTTTCAATTTTATGACTTTCCTCTGAAAATGATTCTTCTATTTGTTCTGCAAATACTAAATTCTAGTAGTTACGAATATTATTGAATTTGTGTTGAAAACTCATAATTTCCAGTTGTGTTGGTAGTCGACTGAGTTCACACGATTTTTGTTTAAAAACCACTTATTTAAACTCTCAGGAATTTTTCTTACTATGAAAGAGTGGATTGTCTAATATTTATTCACAATTGTATTAACTCACTTTCTGCCGGCAATGAAAATGAATTATTTTTTACAGTACTGGTACAGAAACTGGGTCTCTTCTAACAATGAACAAACTGCTTAACATTTGCCCAAACCACCGCCTTGAATTTTGGTATTGTTTGTTGAAAAAATCTTTTTGTGTTACTGCATAAGTGTCATTGTATAATAATGATTTCAAAAGTTTCATATGTAGGAAGACTTTAATTGAAGGCTTCGAGGTGTCAGATGGACGGAATACGCAGAACATGTGGACAGGCTGGGTGTGTTCTATAGAATGTGGTTTATCAGCGTATTCACATTTGCTTGTTTTGAAGTATGCAATTTATGCACTGGTTGTTTGGACCGTTTCTGTCGAATATCATACAGGAGTTTTGAATCTTTTAGTAGGAGCGACCCAATAACAATTACGGCATCACCCTGAATAAATGAGGCGAAAATCTGGGATTTAGGAACATGTGACCTGGAACTGTTGCTGCGTTGCCATTAGTAAAGAGAAATAGCAAATGCCGGACCGCCATATGCTTTGAGACGAATGACTAGAATACCTATATATATATATATACTGTATATATGTGTGTATTCATGCATTCATTCCTTTTTAGTCTGTCTTACGACAGGTCCAAAGCCTCTTTCAACGCGAGGTCTCCACATACGTGCAAACTAGAACTTCCTCCTTCAAATGAGAGTAACCTCTCCTTTCCTTAAGGCCACCCAGTAGCTTCCAACGTCTTTTTCCTCGTCTTCCTGTCACTTCTATCCTCCCTTTTATATTTCCTTCAATAACCCGTTTTAGTAGGCAGTTTGTACGCAAAATGTGACCAATCCAGTTAGCCTTCCGTTCTACTTATTTCATGTAGGATATTCCTTTGCTCCTTGGCTCTCAGTAATACTTTTTCATTTCTCACATGATTGGTATAGATGTGTTTGTGTGTGTGTGTGTGTGTGTGTGTGATAGGTGAGGCACATGGTGCATCATGACGTAGGCTGTACACAGTTCAATCCCGAAAGTACAATCGATACGCGCAACTGCACTGCACGCAATTACGGCATTTCGGTTAAGGGTACTGAATGATTTGACTACGGGCCGCATTTGGAGTGCTGATACTGTACAAAAAGCTGCAAACTTATCTTGCTATTCCGCACCGCATTCCTGGGCAGGTAGTCGGCTGAAAGGCAGGATGTTGTTAAGTTGTAAGAGGATTCGAGCTGAGAATTTAAATAATTATTGTCGTCTGTTATTCTTTACTTTTGTGCCTGCCGTACATAATACAATACTGTTTTATCTTGTTGAATTTGTTATGTATATAAATTGGTTCCATTTTTTAAAATCGGGAAGTGTGTTTGGACGTGGAACACACAGTTTGTAGATGAAAGAATTCCCCTAATGCAGTGTCTATGCAATTGTGTGAACAGCACACAGTAGCATTCACCGTACATTTACAGTTATATATCCATTCAGTTCACAACCTGTCACTGTACACTGTGTGTAACAGTTCTACATGTTGATGTGCAGGGAGAATAAAATATCTGAACTGATCTGAGAGAACAGCGCACTGTAGCAGTCACCGTACAGTTACAGTTATATTTCCATTCATTTGGCAACCTGTCACTGTACACTGTGTGTAATAGTTCAACATTTTAATTGGTAGGGATAATTAAATAACAACTGATCTGAGATATCAGCCACCGATCAAAGAAGGAGGAATTTTTCAGAGGACTCAGAATTCAGTGACTTAAATTCTAACACAATTAAAATTTTCTGTAAGCAGTCTCGTAACATACTGTGACGTTTTTATATCGGCTGTTATGACGTCTTTAGAAATAACTGTTGTTTTGTACAGAGCCGAGACATATATCGTTACAGACATTTGGGTGTTTAACGGCTGACAGCACCAAAACTGTGCGGATGGCTGTAGAATTAACTTATGAAGGAGACTCGTTAATACATCTGTAGAACCTGCTAGAGGACACAACGACACCTGCTCTTTTGATACTGCAAATCAGGGTAATGAATTTCGCCTTCGCTATCTTCGCTCTGCAAACAAAGAGTTATCAAGGCTGGACACTGATATTGCTGTACATTTCTTTGTGATTTGTGATAGTCTACTGTTTTGATATGTGTCCATTTGTGAGTGGCTTTAGCTGAGATCTGTTAGGTTTGTCGGGTGGAAAGTAATCTGAAACTGCAAAAATAAGTTACTCTATATTTTGTAGTTCGACATTTAATGAGAGTTGTTTAAGAGTTCCTGCACGATCCAGTAACAACGACTTAGGCTAAAACCTTTAACCTCAGATCATATGGTAGATATTGTCCGCTACGTTAGCAGTAATGCTATTTTCAGTTTGTTTGGTTACGGAGTTAGACCCAACGCTACATATTGCATGAAGACCTTCGATGTGAAATTGCCAGAAAGGCCCTTCGACAGAAGCGGCTTCAGTTTGTGGTCTTCGCTCTTCAGGAATGTTCCGCTGTATTGATTGGTGGTGATTTTCCTACATTTCTGTACAGCCTGTAGGTGTCATCTTCATGGGTTGCATACAAAGAAGAGGATTGAACCGAGAGGTTGTCCAGTACCATTGCTAACAAATTGCTAATTATTGCTGCTTTACAACCCAGAAGTTTGTTGACCTTATTCACATTGTGGCGGAACAAAATTACGCGTTATGAGGTTGTTACGATAGCCGATGGTACTAACGCGAGCGCTGCACTGTCTGGGTGCTCTGCAGAATATCCAGTTAGTGCTGCTAAGCGTGCGAAGTGCTGCAATTTAATATAAACGGTTGTGGACAGTTAGGCCGAAGCGATGTTGAATACTGAATACTGCAAGTTGTTACCGATTGCTTGCAGGTTTAAATTCGCAACAGAAAGGAACACTTGCTATAATCGAATTTGTGGAAAATGGTAAATGGCACACAAATTTAAGTGAGGAAAATATTCTACTTATCATAAACAGAAAATCCAACTTTTGAACTGAACCAACCATTGGTTTAGCTGTTCCAATGCGTATACTGCGTTCTAAAGACTCTAAAATGAATAAGGAGTGTGTAGTGAAACAGAATTTGTTTTATCACATTGACACTGGGACACAGAATTTTATGTAAAGAACGCAGCATTCTATTGCGAAGGAGGGAAGAAAGTTTAAATAGTACAAACTTAGTTATATAAGATAGTATTTCAGTATTTGTTTCACGATTTGAATTCACAATTTCTCTTTGTTCCAAATGACGCAAAAAATTCAATTTTATTTATATACAGCTGTTAGAATTAAATTAATGATTGTATATCTGAACAAATACTCATAAACAAAGGAATAAGACGGGGATGAGTCCTCTCACCATTATTATTAAATTTATACATAAATAAAATAATACAGGAATTCAAAACAGTGATAAGGAATGATTTACAACTAAATAACAAGCAATTAGTGAGTACTATAATTTATGCAGACGACCAGATTTTAATGGCTATATCAGAAGATGATTTACAAACAATGGCAAACCACATGAACCTTATAGCAAGAAAATATAAAATGACCATATCTAGTACACATACAAAATCTTTGGCAATGTGGGGGAACCCCATACAAAGGGTAAAAATTGTTAAATGATAATATTACTGAACAAGAAACGGATTTTAATTACTTTGGGTGTCGCATATCAGAATTCGGAAGTGATTTAGAAGATATATTGCAAACATATAACAAAATAAACGGAGCTATACGGAGACATTTTGGAAAAGAAATGTACAAAGAAACAAAGTTAAGAATTCACAACATTACAGCTAAAGCAGCTTTGAAATTTGGAGGTGAATTTGGGTAGTGAAGAAAAGAGAGGATCAACGTTTAGAAGCAGCACAGATGAAATTTTTGAGACACTTACTTGGAATAACAATACTAGATAAAGGAAAGAATCAATGTATTAGGCAAAAATGGGTTCACAGAACATAGTAAAGAAAATAAAACACTACCAGAAAAAGTAGCTACAACTTGTACAGAGGATGGACACAAACAGACTACCAAAACAAGCACTACAATATAAACCAAAAGGACGAAGGGACATAGGAAGGCCGAGGAATAGATGGATGGAACAACTTCATTTTGAGGATCAAGGAACAGGAAACACGCCTAACCCTTCAGGAACATGGTGATGATGATATATACCAGAGCCCAAGGCCCTTTTTCACCTCGATCCAGCATAAATTTACTTGTGATAGATGATGTAGTGTTGAATGGATAGTCTTTTGTTCTTGGATGCTGCTTGTAACCCTGATGTGGCCTTTCATAATCCTATTGAGGGCCGAGAGGGCACAAGCAGTTGTTATACTACTTCAATTTCCGTATCGATTTACGACTTGAAATACGAGGAAATTTTATTACTTCAGCGTAATTAAGCAAACAGGAAAACTTAGGTTAGGGTAAGCACCATAATATTTAGGTTACTGTAATCGTAACGATTATTGATTTGTGAATTTTTCTGAATCACAAGTGTTAAATTGTTGTTGGATTTCCAAACAGCTGCACACAGTTACTCTGTGACTGAGTGCCGAAGACGGATGGTAACTTTCCCAGTTTTCTTATTAGAACTCTATGCTGAACAACGTACCTTTTGCACTGCTTGCTACAATCCGACTTCTGGACCTGTAGTAAGATATCTAATTTGTATTATTCACACATACATGTATTTTGTCAATCGGAGAAATTGTGAAAATAAAACTTCCTTTTTTGTAGTGGAAATTAATTTACAGACACAAATGGAGAGGAGGATGTTCCTTAACCTGAATGTGGAATATTTAAATTTTTCGTTCTTTCAAATGATAATTTTTCCGTGCTTTACGTTTATTTTATCTGTTTAAATACTTTCCATTTCGGTCAAATTTTAAGGAATCTTGAAGACCATATCTGACGTCAATATTCCTATATGTCTGTATTTAATGCAGCTTTATGCGTTGAATTTTTAATTTTTTTCAATTTGATTTCATAAAAGACGTGTTTGTAGATGTGAGTTGTATTATTAAGTGCGACATCGTTTCTATTTAATCAATTTTAAAAAATGAACCAAGAAATCAAATTTTAGGGCATTATACATTCCTTTACATATATTCGAATGTTTGTAATTTATTCTGGGTTTGCGAATTTGAATGTACAAAAATATTGAATTATATTCTCTACAAGAAGAGATCTTACCCACAACATGAAGAGCTCTGAACCGCATTGTTCCATGCTTGATTTTAAGCTAGTGAAATAATGGTATTCTCTTCTCTAAATTTCTTAATCTGTTGAATGTGAATTCTTGTCTATTCTTGAACTTTGACCTTTAGATAGTAACTGGCTGCCTTACCAGAATTGTATGATTTGCTTAATCTTGTTTTTCGGCCTCATCCTTCAACTTCCGGAACATTAAAATCGATAACTGAACTTTTCACATTTCAAAGAAAGAAGCTGAACAGGAAGTAATTCACCACACTGAAAGGAGAACACGGAAAATATTATTGTGATCCAAACTTGATGTAACACTGAACTGAACAAAATTTGATAGCACAATATTGATAATAAGGAGCACGCGGTGGCGCAGTTGTTTGAGGCACTGCGGTGTAGGTTGGAAATTTTCATAGACATAATCCTTTCTCCACACTATGGCCCTGGGTTCGACTCAGCCTGTAACGGAATTGAGTAACAGGTATATCTGCTGGTTTGTAAATGCTGCCGTTGTGTAGGGCCGACATTCTTACCAATCGCGTTTGTCGAATGTCATGAAATTGGGTATTCTTTGACTCCTGGTACCCTCTGCCCTGTACAGGGATTGTTTATACTTTTATTATCTATTGATGATATTGAATTATCTTTGTATAATAATTTCATAATTTCTTATTTCTGTTTGGCTCCTTTGACTCCAAATGAGATTAGGGAGTTTATAAGAAAACAATTGTCTTATATAATGCCCTTGTGTACAGAACGATTCAATGTACATTTAGTTGTTAACTGTGGTTGCATTATTTAATTTAGCTCTTGCAGTAAAAGCAAAGATGCAACAGCAGGAATTTGTACGGGACAGAGACGTACTATTAAGGGCGGCTCACAAATGCTTGCCGGAGGTCACTGAATTTCGTGCATTGAATTTGGTGATGTCGTCATTGTCAAAGTTACATTCCATTGGCAGCTGCAAATATTTTTAAACACTCCCAGTAGCGGGCGACAAAATACACCGCTGCTTCAGCACCCCTAATTTTCGCACGCCAAACGATTCCTGTCTTGTAAAATTACCTCGGTTGCTACATGAGTTTTTTGTGTATTGATATGATAGGAATAATAGCTAATACCCTTAATGTCCGTCCGTCTGTTCGTATGTATTAAGCACGTCTCTCAGTTGGAAGGGTACAGTGAAAAGTTATGGTATAAACATAAGAAAATATTTCCAAAGATCTAAATTTGTTTAATATCGGACAAAACTACCGGACAATTTACATAAAACCGAAGTAAATTTCGCTGTTGACAACGACATAAAAAGTGTAAAAACCCTGTTTGCAATGTAATTGTTATTAATTATGTTATATTAACCGAAGATGTGAATTATTTCTCTCATACACCAAACTATTGCGCCATACAAAAATTTTGTTTTCGTATTGTTAGGCTTTGAAGCCGTAAAGATTTAAATCTTCAATACAAAATTTTGATCTGAATGTTCGATATTTTTGTCACCAAAATACGTGAATCTAGATGACTTTTGTTGTGGAGTGGCTGGACAGGGGAAACTAAATCATTAATTTATCTGCACAACATTATCCAATCAATGTTGCCAACACACTTATTTTTCCACAGTGAAGAAGTAATCATTGTCTTGGCTATGACAAATCGAGTTTCACCACAGTGACTTGCGTAACGATACTAATGGTGTGCAGCTGGTCAAAGTACTGAAACATAACCCTGAATTTCTTTCTCTATTCCGCTACTGATACAGACTTCTAAGAGCGTAAAATCAATAAGAGAACTTGTAGTGTTTTAGGTATCAATTTGTAGTGTATGTCATTGATATAACTTTTCAGACATTACGTGACGAAAGAGTGAACAGAGTTATAAGAGCATAAATTAAATGATATGGCTTGTTATGATAAAAGCATTGAAGCCAACGCGACGTTTCCTGGCCTTGACCTGAATACTGCAATTTATTTTGTTATTACAGAATATACATTGGTACAGCTGCAAACATACACATTACTGCGGGTCAGTGACCATCCTTAACCTAAAATACGAAAAGAGTGTTGCGCAAATTGGAGCAATGCTAAGAGAAACCACACGTTTTACCTCAATACCGGACTGGCCCTGAAATTTATGTTTTTATATTTGCGGTGTTAGAAAACGGAACATGTGTGTAGCCTTTCCGTTTAAAATATCAATCTGAAATTATTAAATGGAGACGTAGAACGTAAATGATACGTTTCAGAATTTTGTGTAGGTTGTTACGATTTTTGAAAAAAATTTAAATTTCACCTATAAGATTATTTGAAGAGGAAAAAATTAGAATGTATAACATTTTGCGATGTGTGATGTGAATGTGTAGAAAGTTTGACTTTTTAGTTACTGGGAATGTTAGAGTGGTTGAAATACACTTTTAATTGTAAAGCTCGCAGTTGCATTGGTTAGTTGTTCATTGAGTAATGTTTATAAAAATAGAAACAGATCTGCGAAATCTAAGGAAATTTGTGCTAACCTAAGCGGCATTTCGTATACGTCGAACCAACTGGCGAATGTACTACAAAATAATATTATTGTCCTTTGGAATAGTTTCCGTAATTTTCTGCCATGGTACGTGGATAGTGAAAATGTTAAGAACAAGAGGTCTATTTCTAAATAAATACTTGGCAGCTCTTCGGCATGCTATCAAATCTCAGGTCAGCAACCAACTAAGTTCACGAAATTCTCATAATATGAATTAGCTCACTTTCCATAAAATTAGGAGAAGAACCGTGTGTGCAGTTCCGTGTAAGAGAATCATCGGGCCTCTGTTTTGTAATGAAGGTTTCCAATACAGAACTCTTTAAAAACCGGATTCTTGTACATTTTTCCAACAACTGACAAATGGAAGGAAACTTCCCTGTTATTCGCGAATTACAATTCCACAACACATAGACCTAATTGAACTATGTTGATATTATGAAATGTGTTAGATAAACGATTAATTGCTCAATATCCTCACACTTTTTCATATCTGAACTTGCTTCATTTTTAGTCGACGAACATACATAAAAAATTTATATCTGGAAATACTGTATTCATTGATCAAATATTGATAGACAGGAGACGGCATACTAGCATACTAGATGTACGAAGTTTCAGGGGAGTTGATTGTGATACTGATCACTATCTGGTGGTCCCAAAATTAAGGGAAAGATTAGCTGTATGTAAACAACCTGCACAGTAGTTTGACTTAATCTAAGGAAGCTAAATGAGCTGGGGGTTAAGAAAAAGTATCAGATTGAGATTAGAAAGAGTTTTGCAGCTTTGGAGAACTTAAATGGAGAAGAGAAAGTTAATAAGGCTTGGGAAAACATTAAAGAGAATATCAAAACCTCAGCTAGAGGGAGCCTTCTTCTGCACGAATGGAAGCAGCAAAAACCATGGTTTCATAAAGAATGCTTGGATTTCTTAGTTCAGAGGAAGCAGGCTAAAATGCAGTTGATAAAGGATCCAAGCCGAAGCAATATAGGTAATCTGAACAATGTAAGATGTAATGCTAGCAGACATTTAAGAACAAAATGAAGGTATATTTGAAAGCTAAAATTGAGGAACTTGAAACTAACAGTAAGGTCAATAACATTAGGGACTTGTATAGAGGCATTAATGACTTCAAGAAGTGATACCAGCCTAGAACTAATATAGTAAAGGACGACAAAGAAGAGTTGGTTGCAGATCCGCACAGTATTATGACAAGGTGGAGGAAACATTTCTCCCAGCTATAGAATGTACATGAGGATAATGACGTTAGGCAGGCAGAAATACACACAGTAGAACCACTAGTACCTGAGCCAAATGTCTTTGAGTTTGAGTTGGCTATCGGAAAGCTAAAAAAGTCACAAATCACCAGGTATTGATCAAATCCCAGCAGAATAGATTAAAGCAGGGGGTATGACAATTTGCAATGCGATTCATAAACTTATTATTTCTATTTGGAATAAGGAGGAATTGCCTGAAGAATGGAAGGATTCGATCATAGTACCTATCTCTAAGAAGGGGGATAAAACAGATTGTAATAACTATAGGGGCATATCACTATTGCCATCTACGTACAAAATTTTGTCCAATATCCTGCTCTCAAGGTTAATTCCATATGCGGAGGAAGTTATTGGGGATCATCAATGTGGATTCCAACGCATCAGGTCAACCACTGATCATATATACCACATTCGTCAAATACTTGTGAAGAAAAGAGAATACAAAGAAACAGTTCATCAACTCTTTATAGACTTCAAGAAAGCTTATGATTCAGTTAGGATGGAGGTCTTCTATAATATTCTTATTGAGTTTCGTGTCCCGCAGAAACTGGTAAGGCTAATAAAAATGTGTCTGACTGAAACGTATAGTAGAGTCCGGGTAGGTAAGAATTTGTCTGACATGTTTCCTATTAGGAATGGTTTGAAACAGG